>ERZ835080.1008-NODE-1008-length-24354-cov-4.629285_pt1 | contig 24354 bp, 21 predicted proteins | sample MGYA00519688_ERZ835080 | MGnify/ENA primary metagenome ERZ835080 (study PRJEB31850, sample SAMEA3708770) | human gut metagenome | biome: human gut; feature: human-associated habitat; material: faeces | place: China | collected 2014 ... | reverse complement strand
AGGTGATGTTCTTATTCGGATAAACCTGGTCCATGTACTCCACCACATGTTTTTTCAGGTTCTCGTAATCCTTATCCTCAATCTGCACCATGGGGCAGATATCCGCAATGCCGAATACCCGCTTAAGGGCCTCCACCGCATCGTCGTAATCATAGTCCGTCTCTGCCTTCACGTAGATGCGCCCTGATTCCTTGGTGACGTCAAACTGTCCCTCCACGCTCTTTAGCGCATAGCGGATCTGCTTTATGAGGGCGTCCTCAAACATATACCGGTTTTTGCCCTTGGTGCCAATCTCTGCGTATTTAATTAAAAATGACTGGTACTGCATCTTTTACCTCTTTCTACCGCTTAATCGTCCGCCTGGTTATCCTGCGTGGACGTTTCATTTACATGTATCAGCCTCTGTGGTACTTTCTCAGTACCGGCAGAAGCTCCTCCAGGACTTCCATACAGTAATCTATCTCTTCCTTTGTGTTGAACACGCCAAAACTGAACCTCAGCGTGGAATCCAACAGTTCCTGCCTGACTCCAATGGCCTTTAAGGTTCCGCTGATTGCCGGGTGATTGGAAGAACAGGCGGATCCGGAAGAAACATAGATTCCCTTATCCTCCAGCGCATGGAGCAGGACCTCTGCTCTTACGCCCTCAAAGCCTGCCGCAACGATCTGCGGAGCGCTGTCCCGTCCGGTAAGACCATGGACTGTAACGCCGTCCATCGTCTGAAGACCTTTTATCATATGGTCCTTGATCGCATAAAGCTTATCGATCCTTGCATCATGATCTGTATAAACCATCTTTGCTGCAAGTCCGAGACCTGCACATCCCGGAACATTCTCCGTACCGGAACGCATGCCTTTCTGCTGCCCGCCTCCGTAGATGATCGGTTTGATCTTTACCTTCTCATCAATATAGAGGAAGCCGGTTCCCTTCGGTCCGTGGATCTTATGCCCGCTGGCGGAGAGCAGGTCAATCCCCATACGCTTCGGATAAATGCGGTATTTTCCAAATCCCTGTACTGCATCCACATGGAACAGGATATTTTTATTATAAGCCTTTACGATCGCAGATGCTTCTGCAATCGGCTGAACCGATCCCACTTCGTTATTCACATACATGACCGATACCAGAATCGTCTCGTCACAGAGCGCTTCCTTTAACGCATCCAGGCGGATCCGTCCATACTCATCAACCGGAAGATAGGTCACACGATAGCCCTCCTCCTCTTCCAGGTAACGCATGGTATTGAGAATTGCCGGATGTTCAATTGAACTGGTGATCAGATGCTTGCCGGCACGGTGATTGGCACGTGCACCTCCGATCAATGCAAGGTTGTCACTTTCTGTTCCACCGGATGTGAAATAAAGTTCCTTTTCCTGCACCTTCAGAATCTTTGCAAGTGTCTCCTTCGCCTCACGGACATACGCTTCTGCATCCACACCTTTTTTATGCATGGAGGATGGATTACCGTAATCCTCACACATCACTTTTCCGACTATATCCCGAACACACTCATAGGCTCTCGTTGTTGCTGAATTATCCAGATAAACTTCCATTTTTCTTTGTCTCCCAAACACTTCTTCTCTTTATCTTATGCAGTTCTTTGCCTGCCGGTCTACTGTTCCAGTTCAAACATCAGTACAGCAAGCGTTGCAAGTCCGGCTGTCTCTGTCCGCAGGATCCGCCTGCCCAGGGTGATGACCTTCGCCCCCATACTGACTGCTGCATCAACTTCTTCCGGTTCAAATCCACCCTCTGGTCCAATAAAAATCCCAACAGACTGTCCACTTTTAATCTGACGGATCACTTCTCTTGTCACTTTCATACCACCTGCAAGTTCATACGGAAGCAACGTCACATCAAGCTCTTCTGCCATTTTCAGTGCTTCTTTATAAGAAAGCGGCATGGTAACTTCCGGAATCCGGCTTCTTCCGGCCTGCTTTGCCGCACTTTCTGCGATGGAATTCCAACGGTCTGCTTTTTTCGCTGCTTTCTTATCATCCAGACGAACAACAGAACGCTTCATTGCTACAGGAATCACCTGATACACGCCAAGCTCCACCGCTTTTTGCACGATCAGCTCCATCTTGTCGCTTTTAGGAAGCCCCTGGAAAAGATACAGCTTTGACGCCGGTTCTGTGTCCGCTTCCATTTCTTCCAGAATATGCAGAACCGCCACATCTTCTTCATAGGCTTCCACCTCGCACAGATAGGTTCTGCTTTCTCCGTCACTGATTTCAGCCTTTTCATGCAGCTTCATCCGGAGCACATTCTTCATATGATTAACATCTCCGCCTTCAATCCGGATCTTATCTCCGGAGATCTGCTGTGGTGTTACAAAAAAATGATGCATCTTTTCTGATCCTCTCTGCCTACGCTTTCGTTTCTTTTCTCGCTGTTACAGATACCCATTCTCCCTGATGATGAACCTCCAGGACCGTGAGACCTGCTGCCTCTACCGCTGCTTTTACCGTCTCCTCCTTGTCTTCGATGATACCACTTGTCACGTAGATACCACCATCTTTTAACTGGTTCACGATCACCGGTGTCAGCGGCACCAGTACGTCTGCAAGAATATTCGCCACAACGATATCATAGCATCCATAACCAACTTTATCCTGGACCGCTTTATCATCAATGATATTTCCGATCATTACTTCGTATTTATCCTTTGAAATACCGTTGACTTCCATATTTTCATAGGTTGCATCAATCGCACACGGATCCAGGTCTGTTCCTACAGAATACTTTGCACCGAACATCAGCGCCAGCATTCCAAGAATTCCACTTCCGCATCCTACATCCAGAATTCTGGTGTCCTCTGTCACATATTTGCGGAGCTGACGGATGCAGAGCTGTGTGGTCTCATGCATTCCCGTTCCGAATGCAGTTCCCGGATCGATATGCACGATCATCTTGCCTTCATCTTCCGGCTTTACTTCTTCCCAGGACGGAATGATCAGGATATCATCCACATAGAACTGGTGAAAATATTTTTTCCAGTTATTGACCCAGTCCACATCCTCTGTCTGGGATTCTTCTATCGTTCCTTCACCTACTTCCACATAGGCACGCATATCTTCCAGTTCATTTTTCACAGCTTCCAAAAGACTTTCTTTATCTTCATCTTCTTCCAGATAGAAACTGATATATGCGATACCGTCATTGATTCCTGTCTCCGGAAGGATATCAACAAACATCTGCTCTTTTTCCGCCTGTGTCATCGGAATCTTATCCTCAATCTCGATTCCCTGTACACCAAGGTCCATCAGCATACTACTGACAATGTCTTCTGCCTCGGTTGTTGTCTTTAATCTGAATTTATTCCACTTCATATTGGTTCTCCTTTTATTGTTGTCCAAGCAAATAATCAATAAACTGCTGTGCAGTACGTCCGCTTAATCCACCATGGCTCAATTCCCATTTGTTTGCCTCCAGAAGAAGCTTTTCCTCTTCCATCTCGACACCGTAACGATCTGCAAGCGTGGTGACAATCTTCTGGAATTCTTTTTTATCCGGTTTTCCAAAATAAATGGTCACGCCGAATCTTGCTACCAGCGACAGTTTCTCCTGTACGGTATCATTGGTATGCAGTTCTTCATCTCTGTCAGCTTTATCTTTGAATGTCTCACGTACCAGATGTCTTCTGTTGGAAGTTGCATAGATCAGGATATTATCCGGTTTCTTCTCCAGACCGCCTTCGATCACCGCTTTCAGATATTTGTACTCAATCTCGAATTCTTCAAAAGAAAGATCATCCATATAAATAATAAATTTGTAATTCCGGTTCTTAATCTGTGCGATCACATCATTCAGGTCTTTGAACTGATGCTTGTACACTTCGATCATACGAAGTCCCTGGTCATAATACTGGTTCAGGATTGCCTTGATCGAAGAAGATTTACCGGTTCCGGCATCACCAAAAAGCAGACAGTTATTAGCTTTTTTACCCTTTACAAATGCCTCGGTATTATCGATCAGTTTCTTCTTGGCAATGTCATAGCCCACCAGATCGTCCAGATGGACGTGTGCAATCTTGGTGATCGGCACGATCTGTGCTCCTTCTTCCGTATGCTCAATACGGAATGCCTTGTGAAGTCCGAAAGTTCCCACTCCGAATTCCTTATAGAACTGGGTTACGGTTGCCTTAAATTCTTCTGCATCATCTGCCTTCGCAAGTGCTTTGCTTAAGTCACAGATCCGGTCGCGGATCCTCTTGTTAAATACATGTCCCTTGGCATTGACCGGATGATAGTCCTCAATCAGTTCCAGGCTGTCTGTACCGAGCTTTTCACCCATCTCTTTCAGATCATATTCGAACAGTTCTTTGAAAATCTGAAAATCATGAAGGGCTGCTTTATTGACGCTTCCCTCTACCTCTCCTACCACTTCACAGGCTGTGCTGTAAGCATTCTCACTGTTGGCAAGCAGGAACGTCAGGAAGGTATGCCAGAGGTTCCCCTCGAATCCATAGTTTGCAGCCAGCTCGATCAGCTCATTTAAATTTTCGAAAAGAAGGCTCTTCAAATCCTCTTTGTTGTAATAATCATTATCTGCATTGTCGATCAGAAATGTCATGTCCCGAAGAAGATCTTCATGTTCCATATAACGATATAATATCAGTTCATTTGTTCTCATAGACGTGTCCTCTCTTTTTCAGTCTAATAATTTCCAAGGATTTTCAGGTTCAGTGCTTCTTCCCTCAGTCCACGGATCGCATTTTTCACTGCGGCATCTGCCAGATTTCCTTCAAAGTCCACAAAGAAACGATATTCCCAGCTTTTTCCTTCTACCGGCCGGGATTCGATCTTTGTCATGTTCAGGTCATTGTAAATAAAATGGGAAAGCAGATGGTACAACGATCCACTCTCATGCGGTATTTCAAAGCAAATACTGATCTTGGATGCATTTTTCAGGAATACCTTCTGGTTCGTGACAATGATAAATCTTGTACTGTTGTCAGATTCGTCATTGATCTCTCTTGCCAGGATATCCAATCCGTAAAGCTCTGCTGCATATTCGTTGCAGACAGCTGCCTGCGTGGTATCCTGGTCTTCCATCATCTTCTTGGCCGCCATAGAAGTATTGGCAACACTGATCTGCTGCCAGGTTCCGTGTTCATCCAGGAAATGGGATGTCTGCATCAGTCCTTGTGGATGTGAATACACTCTTTCAATGCTGGAAAGTGTAGTTCCTTTCACTCCGGCAAGCATATGCTTAATCGGAAGGACCGTCTCTCCTACAATGTAATTTTCAAATTCCACCAGAAGGTCATACACCTGTGTCACCGGACCTGCGGAAGAATTTTCAATTGGAAGGACTGCATAATCTGCGCTTCCCTCTTCAATTGCTTCCATTGCATCACGGAATGACGGTACATGGAAGTTTTTCACATTTTTCCCAAAATATTTTAACATAGCTGCCTGGTTGTTGGCTCCTTCCACTCCCTGGAAAACCACACGTGCACCATCAAGATCCAGCTGATCCAGTCCGATAAAGGGAAGTCTTCCCAGAACTCCTTCCTCAGAAAGACGCTGGTACTGCAGCTTTCTGCTCATGCTCATCAGCTGTTCAAAAAGCTCCCGGATCCCTTTTTTGTTAAAATCTGTGGACACCTTTTCCGCTACTGCTGCCAGTTTCTCGTTCTCTCTTGTCTTATCAAATACTTTTCGTCCGTTCTTTATCTTATATTCTGCAACTCCTTCGCAGACCTTCATACGTCTCTCATAAAGCGTGGTGATCTGGTCATCGATCACATCCAGCTCTTTTCTCATCTCTTCCAGACTCTGCATTGTCCCACTCCTTATCGTTTTATCCTTATGTCTTCTTACGCTGACGTTACTAATTTTTCATTATAATATATTTTTTCTGTAAAATCTACATTTCTTCGCAAACCCGATCAGAAAAAACATGTAAAACTTTGTTGAAATGACCATGTTTTTGTTATATTATAGATAAAGAATATATGAAGCCGCACATTTTCTGCGGTTATTTTTAAGGAGGTTTCTTATGAGACATTTAATGAGTCCTTTAGATTTTTCTGTGGAAGAGCTCGATAAGCTTATGGATCTTGCAGGTGATATCGAAGCTCATCCGGAAAAATATGCACATGCTTGCGCAGGCAAAAAGCTTGCCACTTTATTCTATGAGCCAAGTACCCGTACCCGACTGAGTCATGAAGCAGCAATGATGAATCTCGGTGGTAATGTACTTGGCTTTTCTTCGGCAGCTTCCAGCTCCGCTACCAAAGGGGAAAGCGTAGCAGATACGATCCGTATGGTTTCCTGCTATGCAGATATCTGTGCGATCAGACATCCAAAAGAAGGTGCACCGATGGTTGCAGCGCAGCACTCTTCAATCCCGGTGATCAACGCAGGTGATGGCGGACATCAGCATCCTACACAGACACTGACTGACCTTTTAACCATCCGTTCTCTAAAAGGACGTCTGAATAATCTGAAGATCGGACTCTGTGGAGACCTCAAATTCGGTCGTACCGTACATTCTCTGATCAATGCCCTGGTGCGTTATGAGAACATCGAGTTTGTACTTATTTCACCGGAGGAACTCCGTCTGCCAGGTTATGTACGCAAAGACGTACTGGATAAGAAAAATATCCCATATACAGAAGTAGAGCGCCTGGAGGATGCCCTTCCGGATCTCGATATCCTTTATATGACACGTGTTCAGAAGGAACGTTTCTTCAACGAGGAAGATTATGTCCGTATGAAAGATTTCTACATCCTGGACAAAGGGAAAATGGAACTTGCGCCAAAAGATATGCTGGTTCTCCATCCACTTCCGCGTGTCAACGAAATTTCTGTTGAAGTTGATGATGATCCAAGAGCTGTTTATTTCAAACAGGTACAGTATGGTGTCTATATCCGTATGGCACTGATCCTGACACTTTTGGATATTCATGTAGATTAAGGGAGGCGAAAGACATGGTTGAAAATACACTGAACATTGGGAAAATTTCAGAGGGCTTCGTACTGGATCACATCAAAGCAGGAAAAAGCATGGATATCTACAAATATCTGAAACTTGATCAGCTTGACTGCTGCGTAGCCATCATCAAGAATGCCAAAAGTAACAAGATGGGTAAAAAGGATATCATCAAGATTGAATGCCCGATCGATATCATTGATCTGGATATCCTTGGTTTTGTCGATCATAATATCACGGTAAATATTATCGAAGATTCCAAGATTGTTGAGAAAAAAGAACTGAAATTACCATCTGAAATCAAGAATGTGATCAGATGCCACAATCCGAGATGTATTACTTCGATTGAACAGGGACTGGATCACGTGTTTGTACTGACTGATCCGGAGAACGAAGTGTATAGATGTAAATACTGTGAAGAGAAATACAACAGAAAGCGGGGCTAGCGTCGGCTTGTTAGACTAGGCGGACAGATGCCACGCAAAGGACGCATGAAAAAAGAAAATTTTTTCATGCGTCCTTTATTTTTTATCTCCTTCGTACAGTAAGAAAGAAGATCTTGGTATTGCTCGCCCTGTTTTCTGCAGTATGTTTGTCCGGCACAGCATACAGTGAATATTGACAGAATGCAGTCATAGATTTTCCGTCCATCCTTATCTTTTATCCAATAGCTTTTTATAAGAAAGATCAATCACAAACGCTCCAAGTGGCGCTGTCAGCACAATTGCAAGTACTGCCACCGTAAGTACCATATCCCCACAGGCAAATCCCAGCGAAAGCGGAATTCCTCCGATTGCTGCCTGCACGGTTGCTTTCGGTGTATACGCCATCATCACAAAGGCTTTTTCTTTTCCTCGAAGACTGGTTCCAAGCAGACATACAAATACACCCAGCATCCGGAACACCAATGCGCCTGCGATCAAAAGCACCGCCTTGATTCCAACCTTTCCCAGATACCCGATATTGACCGTTGCCCCCACCAGTACAAACAGGAACACCTCTGCTCCAACCCAGAGTTTCCCGTATTTTACAGAGATTCTTTTTGTAACAACCTCCCGTTTTTTCTGCAGTCCAATTCCAATAAACATAATTGCGATCAGTGCAGAAAATGTGATTGCAGTTGTCATTTTATCTTCGATCGTAACCAGCAGGAACGAAATACTCAAAATGATCAGAACCTTTGTGGTATCCCGAATATGAACTTTTTTAAAAAAGCATGCCAGCAGGACTCCGATCAGCAGTCCGATCGCAATTCCCAGAATGATCGATACCGGGATATTTACAAAGCTGATGACCGAAGCCCCTTTTCCCTGCATCATTCCAACAAAGGTAGAAAATAATACAATCACATAGACATCATCTACCGATGCTCCGGCAAGGATAAGCTGTGGGATTCCTTCCTTTACTCCATATCCTTCCTCCATCAGCTTTACCATTCTCGGCACCACAACCGCCGGTGAAACGGCCGCAAGCACTGCTCCCATAATTGCAGCTTCCAGCAAGGTGATTCCCATCAGTTTCGGTGCAATCAAAAGCATTCCCAGGAGTTCAAAGCTTGCAGGGACAAAGCACATCATCACTGCGGATCTTCCTATTTTCTTCAGTCCTGACAGATCCAGCCCAAGCCCTGCCCTTGTCAAAATGATAATCAGGGCAATTTTCCGGAGTTCGGATGAAATTCCAAGAATACTGCTGTCCAGCAGATTCAAAACATACGGTCCGAGAACCACACCGGTCGCCAACATCCCAAGCAAACCTGGCAATTTGATCTTCTGACAGATCCAACTCATACACATTCCAACAAGCAGGATCAGCGCAATACTTAATAACATAAAAAATACCTCCTATAGACGCAGAAAAACAAAAGCGAATATGTCTTCGAAATTTCTGGTATTTGTCCATAAAAATCTTTCCCTTGATTTTAAAACAAATCCAGCATATTATCCAGATACAATTCCTCTCTTACATGCAGCTGATATTCCGGCTTTGTCATATAATACAGCAGAAATTCCAGGATCAGCGCACTTCCAAGTCCCCTGCCTTCGATCTTAAAATTTGTAAATCCCATCGGCAAATAGATATTTTTGATATCATCTACACTGATAAATCCCGGATTTGTCATTGCTTTTGAAAAACGATAGCCTTCCTTTGCATTTGGCGCAGTACACCGGTGTTCCTCTCCATCTTCTCCGAGATTCTTCCGGCTCACATCCTCATAACAGGCTTTCCGGTCCCTGCAGCCGAACCAACAACACTCATTACACAGGAATTCAACTTTATCCCTCTGACCTTCTGATAATGTATTCCATTTATCCAACATCTTATTCAGACGGAAATCCGGCACGACATATTGAAAATCTTCTCTCTGGATTTCCCGCAGACACTCCTGAAATTCGGTCAACACTTTCGTGGTAGATGAGACCAGATAGAACCCCGGATACTTCTTTTTCAAATAATCCACCAGCAGCTCTGAGTGCACGATCACACCGTTTTTCACACCTGTGCTTTTCTCAAATAACTGACAAAGCATATTGCATCTCTGATCCGCAAGGTGCTCTTTCCTGAGCAGAGAATTACTAAAGGTCAGACGGGCAGAAATCCCGTACTTCTGCATAAGTGCAAGCACTTCTTCCGGCTCAGCTTCTCCTGCTTCCACACGTCCTCCGCCCCACAGGCAGTCTTCCGGGGCTCCATAAATGGAACCAATCTCACACCAGTCATAGAAATACTCCCTGTGTGTATAAAACAGCGGCAAAAAAAGTCTGTACAGTTCATAAAATTCAAACAAGCCCGGAAGATGGTAAGATGCTACATTTCCTCTTTCCCGACTTTGAAAACGATCATTCCTCATTTGACACTCCTACATAACTTTAATCCTCCTAAAATTACCATATTTTTCAAACGATTGTCAAACGGATTATCACGTTTTTTTATTTTTCATTCCACTCAAAAAATCATTCACACAATACTACGATATCATAAAAATTAAAGTTTTTTAAAGGACACCGCAACAAAAAAAGAATCTATATCCTTCATGAATATGAGTACAGATTCTTTTCAAAATTTCTCAATTAAAAATAAAAAAGCAAGCAAAACGATAAGCCGGGTTATGTCGTGGACGTTCATCTATCCAGTTCTGCTGTTGCCAGCAGACTCAAGCGACCAACCTGAAGCATGACGGGCCGCCATACCACTTCTTTTCGGTCTTGCTTCGGATGGGGTTTACATATGCCCTGTGTGTTACCACCCAGGCGGTAGTCTCTTACACTGCCCTTCCAACCTTACCTGCATCTGCAGGCGGTATATTTCTGTTGCACTATCCTTAGAGTCACCTCTACCGGACGTTATCCGGCATCCTGCCCTGTGAAGCCCGGACTTTCCTCGTCTGCGGCCTTTCGGCACCTGCATCCGCGAACGTCTGTCTTACTTGCCTTAGATACTTTATCACATTTTTTTATCAGTGTAAAGGATTTCTTCTACACCCCCCGGATCAACCTGCAGCTCATTTCCGTCTGCTGCCGTTGTCGCAAGAGTATCACAACGTTCATTCTGCGGGTGTCCATCATGCCCTTTTACCCAATTGAAGTTCACCTGGTGCGGCTTTTTCGCTTCCAGAAGACGCTTCCACAGGTCGGTATTCTTGACCGGCTCATTCTTCCCACGCTTCCAGCCTTTTTTGATCCATCCCTCAATCCAGTGCTGATTGAATGCATTGACCACATATTGAGAATCAGAATAAAGCTCTACCTCGCAAGGTCTGTTGAGCGCTTCCAGCCCCCGGATGACAGCCATCAGCTCCATCCGGTTATTGGTTGTCCGCACATAGCCGCCGGAAAGCTCTTTAACGTGAAGTTCTCCCTTCGGGTCTACATATTCCAGAACGACTCCATAACCGCCCGGTCCGTCCGGATTACCTCTTGCCGCTCCATCTGTATAAATACTGACTTTCATAAATTGTCTCCTTATAGTTCAAATACCTGTCCCATTTCCCGGATCCGCATGATCTTCTCCCGGTATGGTTCTGATACTTCCATTCCGATAAGTCGATCCTGCACCTCGTACTGCTTCCACATATGCATCGGAAATACAATCTTCGTATCCGTATGCCGCATATACCAGTCAAAGCCCCAGTAAAACTGCTCTTCCTGTCTCGGGTCAAGCACGACAAATGCAAGATCGATCTTCTCACCGGCCAGCGTTTCAATCTCCTTTTGATAATCGCCGCGCATCATCCGGTTATACGCATCATCTTCCTCTTCCCAGTACCACCAGTTCAGATCCCCTGCATGATAAATGATCCTGTCTTCGCATCTTACCAGAAAGGCAACCCCTTCATCGGTTGAGCGCAGACTTTTTACCTTTGTATCCCCGACAGTAATCTCATCCCTTTTTCGCATGAAATGTTCCGATGCACACTGCTCCTTTTTCGCAATTCTGATATCTTTCGGGAAAACATATTCCACATCCGGATACACATCCGCAAGCTTCAGGATCTCTCTGTTAAAATGATCCGGATGGGAATGGCTGGCAAATACCAACAGCTTCTTCGCCGGATCAAACTCCGGCATCGTTCCTTCATAATAGTCAAATAATAGAATATGGGATTCCAGTTCCACCGAAAATCCGCTGTGTCCGATATACGTCACCCTCATCTGTCTGCCTACTCCTCAACATCATCATGTTCACCGACTGCCGTCTCTGTCGCATAAACAATCTCCGGAAGAACATATTCCAGACACTCTTTAATGATCTTCGGACTTCCCGGAAGATTGACGATCAGGGATTTACCCCGGATACCTGCTGTTCCTCTCGTCAGCATTGCCCTTTTTCTGGTCCGTGTCATAAAAAGACGCATCGACTCTCCGATCCCCGGAATCTCCTTATCGACCACTGCCTTTGTCGCTTCCGGAACACAGTCCTCTTCTCTGCATCCGATCCCACCGATCGTAAGGATCAGATCTGCCATCTGTGCATCCGCGATCTTCGCAAGGATCTTGCGGATAACCTCCCTGTCATTTGGTACCGGCTGTACAAGCTCTGTCTTGAAGCTGACCTGATCGAGCACTCTTCGCACGATTGGCGAACACGTATCATCCTTCTGTTTTCTGTATATCAGGGTGTCTGCTGATACAATTGCTACTTTCATAGATGTCCCTCTTTTCTTTTCTCCTCACGTATAGATTTCATGGTATCTTATATGACCATTCATTCCATGAAAATGTATCCCCTAACGTATAGACTTTAGTATAACATACTCTCGGATTGCCATGCAAGTTTCCTGCCGCCAATCGGATTGATTTAAGAAAAATTTTAGATAATGATGCAAACCATACCTCCGTTGCTGTCATTGACGATCTTCTGCATGGTGTCCTGCAGTTTTGCCTGACTCTCATCTCCGATCATGGCGATCTTGTTTCGCACGCCATCCATCACCAGCTCTTCGATCGATTTTCCGAAAATATTGGTTCCCCAGACTCCATCCGGGCTCTTTGCCGCCTCGTTGATATAATTTACCAGATCCTTTGCCTGCTGCTCACTCCCCACGATCGGTGCGATCTCGGTCTCAATGTTAGCTCGGATCATATGGATAGAAGGTGCTTCCGAACGGATCTTTACTCCGTATTTATTGCCCTGCCGGATTACCACTGGATCGTCCAGCCGGATTTCTTCTCTTGTCGCACTGACTACACCGTATCCTTTCATTTTAACCGAAGCAAGAGCATCTTTGACACTTTCATATTCTTTCTGGAGCATGGCAAGATTACGCACTGTATGGATCAGATCATATTCCCCGCTGATCTGCGTTCCGGTCAGATCACTTAACATTTCATAATAACAGCCATCTTCTACCTTGATTTCAACCGAGATCTCACCGGTATCCATGGACACACCTGTTACATTTACTGCATTTATGTAGGTACTCTGCTCCGGCTTCTGGATCTCCATCGCATCCCGGATTTCTCCGATTCTGCCCATGACTTCTCTTGCATAAGATACCAGCTCTTCCCGGACCTTGTGATCTGCTGTAAGTATTTCCACCCATTTTGGAAGGAAAAATTTTACTTCTGTGACCGGAAATGCAAAGAGCACATTTTCCATGATCCGGTGGATATCTTCTTCCCGTAGCTGTTCACAGTTGACCGGAAGTGCCGTTACCTGATATTCTTTCTGGATTTCTTCTGCCACGTTTTTTGCCTCTGCGCTGTACGGTTTCCGGGTATTGACCAAGACCACGAACGGCTTGCCAATGCTTTTCAGCTCCTGGATCGTTTTCTTTTCTGCCGCCCGGTAGCTGTTTCTTGGAAGCTCTCCGATACTTCCGTCTGTCGTCACAACAATCCCGATCGTGGAGTGGTCATGGATTACCTTTTTCGTCCCGATTTCTGCCGCCTTTGTAAACGGAATTTCTTTTTCGTTCCACGGCGTTTTCACCAGACGTTCTGCTCCATTTTCCATGTGACCGGCGGCTCCCTCCACCATATAGCCCACACAATCGATCAGACGCACCAGCACACTCACATCCTTTGCGAGCTGGATTTCGGCAGCTTCTTTTGGCACAAATTTCGGCTCCGTTGTCATGATGCTCTTCCCTGACGCAGACTGCGGAAGCTCATCCACCGTCCGCTCTTTTGCATGCTCATCGGTCATTTTCGGCAGCACCAGCACATCCATAAAACGCTTGATAAAGGTTGATTTGCCACTCCGCACCGGTCCTACCACACCCAGATAGATCTCTCCATTCGTCCGGCACTGTATATCCTTGTATAAATCAAATGTATCCATACACTGTCCCCCTTTGATTGCTGATACAGTGTATGCGGGCTTTCCCCGGTTTAGAACAACTATACTGCCAGTTCACTTTTACTTTCTTGCCATCAATTTCAAAATCGGGTATGATAAATGGTAACAAAAAAGCGTATTACAGGCACGTAATGCCTTTCATTTATCAGAAAATCCTATCGGGATTTTCTTACAGTCAAAAAAGGAGGTATCCTATGCACGTAGGAAGAAAAGCACAAAAAAGAGAAAAAAAAGCCATGTCTGTCTCCCTGTACGGGAATCTGTTTTTCGTTATCGTTGAGATCGTCATGGCAATCTACACCAGTTCCCAGGCAGTTCTTCTGGACGCAATCTATGACGGAGTCGAGTTCTGCATGCTCCTGCCGTCGCTTTTTCTGATTCCGCTACTTTACAAGCCATCCAATGAAAAGCACCCGTTCGGTTATATGCAGATTGAATCTATGTTTGTCGTTGTCAAGGGCATTACCATGACTGGCGTTACCGTCGGGCTGATCCTGAACAATATCGAAATCATGATCCATGGTGGCAGAAAAGTCGCTTTTGATACCATTGCCTGGTTTGAATTATTTGCATTTTTTCTGGGAATTACCGTATCCATTTATCTCAAATATAAGAATCGTCTGATGGATTCCCCACTGATCACAATGGAAATGGAAGGCTGGGAGATCGACAGTATTGCCTCTTTCGGTATGGCAATTGCCTTCTTTCTTCCGGTTCTGCTGCCTTTTCCATGGTTCAGACCCATAACACCTTATCTTGACCAGATCATTACCGTCACCCTGTCCATCTTTATGCTGCCGACGCCGATAAAGACGGTAATAACCGGACTTCGGGATCTGTTCCTGATCCCGCCGGAGGAAGAGACTGTTGATGAAATTAAAGAAACGATCGAACCTGTCCTAAATGCCTATGGTTACAAAAAACTCTACTATGACATTCTCCGTACCGGAAGAAAGCTCTGGATCAGTGTTTACATCACCTTTGACAAAGATCTGGTTTCCATTACCCGGTTTAAGATTGTACAGAATTTCTGTATCCAGGCTCTTGCGAAAAAATATACGGATTTTTATTTTGAACTTCTGCCGGATATTGTGTTTACCACGGATGATGAGGCATTGACCAATCATATCGTAAACCAGTCGGAAGAAGTGGATCAGAATGCAAAATTTGCAGACTGAATTATCTGATCCTTATTCTTTAAAAATACTCATTTCCCAAGAAAAGCTGCCTTAAACGGCAGCTTTTCCTTTAAATTCTTTGATTGGATTCTTGATAAATTTTATGTACTGCTTTCTCAGCCATTCGATCAGCTTCGTCAGATACCGAAGTACCGGCTCGGTCGCAATAGAGAATATTACAAAAAGCATAATGCATTTTCTGGACATCCCCGTAATCGCAAATAACTGTGGCAGGAAGATACTGCATCCTAACAGTCCGATCACGCATCCGATCCAGACGATCATACGCAGTGCATTCATCGGCTGGCAGATCCGGTAAAGGATCATGAATCCGACAATTGCAAGCAGCATCGTCGCCGCCGTAGAAATATCTTTGGATGCAACTCCGAACGTCTGTCCAAATACAACCAGCGCACCAACCGCAAGTACATCCGTAAGTCCTGCCGGAAGTGCCTTTAAGAACACATTGGTCAGGAAGTGTCCCTTAATGATATCCCGGTTCGGCTGCAGTGCCAGGAAGAATGCCGGAATACCGATCGTATACATGCTGATCAGCGATACCTGGGATGGCTCCAGCGGATAGGTAATCATAAAGACTGCCGAGAAAATTGCAAGCAGGAAGGAAAAAATATTCTTCACCAGGAACAGACTTGCTGAACGCTGAATGTTATTGACAACTCTTCTTCCTTCCAGAACAACCTCCGGCATCCTTGAAAAATCGGATTCCAGAAGTACCACCTGGGACGCCTGGACCGCCGCATCGCTTCCTGATGCCATCGCCACCGAACAGTCTGCATCCTTCAGGGCAAGTACATCATTAACACCATCACCGGTCATAGCGACCGTCATTCCCTGCTTTTTCAGTGCCTGCACAAACTGTCTTTTCTGTTCCGGAATTACCCTTCCGAAGACCGTATATTTGCTCACCGCAAGGGCAATCTCTTCTTCGGTCTTTAATGTTCCCGCATCCACGTAATTCTCTGCGCCTTCAATTCCGGCCTGCTTCGCAGTCTCCGATACGGTGATCGGATTATCACCCGAAATAACTTTTATCGCAACACCCTGGTCCGCAAAATATTTGAAAGTCGCAGGCGCTTCTTCCCTGACTTTATTGAGAAGGAGGACATAACCAAGCGGCGTTACCGTTCCAGTCAGCGGCTTACCATCCGGCTCTCCATCATAGCTTCCAAATACCAGTACACGGAACCCCCTGGACGTATACTGCTCTATTCTTCCCTGATACTTTGTATAATCCTCACGCAGGACAAATTCCGGTGCACCAAGCACATATGCCTGATCTTTGAAAATTACTCCGCTGTATTTGACCGTGGAAGAAAAAGGAATCACTTTTTCCGGCACTTTATCTGAATGCTCTGTAAAATGTTCTTGCATCGCATGCATCGTGCTGTTATCCGCGTCCATTCCTTTGACAAAATCGCCGATCATCCGGTTCAGATCCGGCATCTTTTCTTCGTCATAGGCCTTGGCTTTCACCACTTCACTGACACACATACTGTCTTCTGTGATCGTACCTGTCTTGTCAACACAAAGCACATTTACCCGCGCCAGAGTCTCGATACTCTTCATATCATGGAGCAATACCTTTTTCGATGCAAGACGCATTGCACTTACCGCAAGTGCCACGCTTGCAAGAAGATATAATCCTTCCGGGATCATGCCGATCACTGCAGCAACCATGGAGATAATACTCTGCCGGAAGCTGTCGTGATTATAGAAATAACTCTGCACAAACAAAATGATTCCTATCGGGATCAGTGCGATTCCGACCATTTTTACCAGCTTGTCCAGGGAACGGATCATCTCCGACTGTTCCCCCTGCTGCATGGCTTTTGCTTCCAGAGTCAGCTGTGAAATATAGGAATCCGCTCCAACCTTGTCCAGGCGTGCATGACAGCTTCCTGATACCACAAAACTACCTGACATCAGACGGTCTCCACGCTTTTTCGTGATCTCATCAGATTCACCGGTAAGTAAAGATTCATTGACCTGAACCTCGCCAGCCTCAACAACCGCATCTGCACAGATCTGGTTCCCTGCACGAAATACAACAATGTCGTCCACAACCAGCTGATCCGCCTCCAGATTCAGCGATACCCCTCCACGGATTACTTCCGCGTGCGGTGCATTCAGCATGGTCAGCCTATCCAGTACTTTCTTGGAACGGATCTCCTGAATGATCCCGATCAGTGTATTGCAGATGATGACCGGCAGGAATGTCAGATTTCGAAAAGAACCTACCAGGCACAGCAGAATCGCCAGAATCAGAAAGATCAGGTTGAAATAGGTAAATATATTATTATGAACAATCTCTTTTGTCGTAAGTCCCGGTGGAGCGACCTCATCATTGGTCCAGCCATTCTCTTCCCTTATCCGGATCTGCTCGGGATTAAGACCTACCCGGTAGTCTGGAACCACACGCTGGATCTCGCCGCGAACGACTTCTTCCTCTTGTGTTTCTTTTTCTTTTTTTCCGAATTTCATACAAAAAAATCCTCCTGTATACACGTCATTATACGCCTATACGGAAGGATTTTCCATTAAGACTTTATGAAATTTCTTTGAAACTTTAATCCCACGGAAGGTTACTGTATTCGCTGCGCCCGTCACGCATCATCAGTTCGCTTACCGCATCCTTTGCGGGTTTGCCTTCAAAAAGTACCTGATTGACCTTTTCCACGATCGGCATGGATACCTCATATTTTTCAGCCAGCTCTCTTGCCGCTTTTGCTGAATACACACCCTCAACTACCATCTTGACCTCAGCCATCGCTTCTTCCATCGTCATTCCCTCACCGATCAGAACACCTGCCTTACGGTTACGACTGTGCTTACTTGCACAGGTGACGATCAGATCACCGATTCCGGTAAGTCCGGTAAAGGATTCCAGCTTTCCGCCCATCTTTACACCAAGTCTTGTGATCTCCGCAATTCCTCTGGTGATCAGTGCAGCTTTGGTGTTATCCCCGTATCCTAGTCCATCTGCAACTCCGGCTGCAAGTGCGATTACATTTTTCAGGGAACCGCCAAGCTCAATTCCTTTAATATCCGGGCTTGTGTAGACACGGAATACATCATTCATGAAAATTTTCTGCAGATAAATAGCGGTTTCTTCTGTCTCTGCTCCGACTACAACCGTTGTCGGAAGTTCGCGGCTTACTTCTTCTGCGTGACTTGGACCAGAAAGAACAGCTACATTTGCCTGCGGAATCTCTTCTTCAATCTGCTCAGAAAGTGTCTTTAAAGTACCCTCTTCAATTCCTTTTGCCACATTGACCAGAATTTGCTCTTCCTTTACATACGGGCACATTTTCTTCGCCGTAGCTCTGGTTGCCATAGACGGAACTGCAAGAACGACCACATCTTTTCCTTCCACACTTCCCTGCAGATCTGTTGTGATTTCGATCTCCTCCGGGATATGAACGCCCGGAAGCTTACTTGGATTTTCCCGCTTTTCTCTGATCTCATCTGCTTCTTCTTTTAAATAAGACCAGATGGTTACATGATGTCCGTTTTTATTCAGTACCAGGGCCAGAGCCGTTCCCCAGCTTCCTGAACCGATAACTCCGATTTCTGCCATAAATTATTACCTCTTATTTTTCTTTTTTGAAAAACTGATCTTGCTCTCTGTACCATTTCTCAGACGTCCGATATTCGCACGGTGACGGATAAATGCAGAGAGAACAAAAAGTGCTCCGATTCCATACATTTCAAACAGATACTTCTGCGCCATTCCAAACATTCCCATCTGTCCGTCAACGACGAGTCCGACAAGGAACAGTACGGAAATCACCAGCGATCCCAGTGATACATAACGTGTCACAGCAACAATTACGATAAACACGATCAAACATACTGCCGCAATCCGAATATCTGTAGATAAGATCATACCTGCCGTAACTGCAATTCCCTTTCCGCCCTTGAACTTCAGATAGAATGGAAAATTATGTCCGAGCACTGCCCCAAAACCTGTATACAGCGAAAGGAGCGGTAAAATATCTGCGTGAGACTGTCCGTAAATTCCGCGGACCACCAGAACTGCGATCACGCATTTGAAGCAGTCACCTAGCAGGGTGATCATTCCGGCTTTGATTCCCATGGTACGAAGTGCATTGGTAGAACCTGCATTTCCGCTTCCCATCTTGCGGATATCTACCCCCTGAGTTTTTCCATAGAAATAGCCGGTCTGAAACAGACCAAATATATAGCCGATCAGCAAACATACAAGACGTTCCATCTTATTTGTCCTTCTCCTTTCTCTCCCTGATAAAGAATTTAAGAGACGTTCCACGGAAGCCAAACGCTTCACGGATCTTATTCTCCAGATATCTCGTATAAGAGAAATGCATCAGTTCTTTATCATTTACAAAGATGACAAATGTCGGCGGTTTGACCGCTACCTGGGTAATATAGTAAAGTTTCAGCCGTTTTCCCTTATCTGACGGCGGCTGCTGCATTGCAACAGCTTCGGTCATGATCTCGTTAAGGACACCCGTAGCCACACGGAGTGTCTGGTTCTCAATAACGGTGTCGATCATGTCAAAGAGCTTCGGAAGTCTCTGGCCTGTCAGTGCAGACACATACATGATCTCTGCGTAAGGCAGGAAAGACAGCACCATCCTGATCTGATGCTCATATTCCCTCGTGGTCTTATCGTTCTTTTCAATGGCATCCCATTTATTTACAACGATGATGACACCTTTTCCACGCTCATGTGCGATTCCTGCGATCTTGGCATCCTGCTCGGTTACTCCTTCTGCCGCATCGATCACAACCAGGACCACATCCGCTCTTTCTACTGCCGTAACTGTGCGGATAATACTGTAGCGTTCCAGTTCCTCTTTGATCTTATTCTTACGGCGAAGTCCTGCTGTATCAATAAATACATATTCTTTTCCATTGTGTACTACTTCCGTGTCAATGGCATCTCTTGTAGTTCCGGCAATATCGGATACGATCACACGGTCTTTTCCGATCAGACGGTTGATGATCGAAGACTTCCCGACGTTCGGTTTTCCAACGATTGCAACTCTTGGACGGTCATCTTCTTCTTCCTGTCCTGCCCCTTCCGGAAAATGTGCCAGAACCTTATCCAGCATATCTCCGATTCCAATTCGTTCCGATGCTGAGATCGGAACCGGATCTCCGATTCCCAGATTATAAAATTCATATACATCCGGCATCATCTTGTTGAAATTGTCCACTTTATTGACAACAAGGATGACTGGCTTGTGGGAGCGGCGGAGCATATCTGCCACTTTTGAATCGGAATCTACAAGTCCCTGCTTTACATCTGTCATAAACAGGATCACATCTGCAGTGTCAATGGCGATCTGTGCCTGCTCTCTCATCTGGGAGAGGATCACATCACGGCTGTCCGGCTCGATTCCACCGGTATCGATCAACGTAAATTCTTTATCGAGCCAATTCACTTCTGCATAAATTCTGTCGCGGGTAACACCCGGCGTATCTTTAACGATTGCTATCTTTTCTCCTGCCAGTGCATTAAAAAGCGTCGACTTTCCAACGTTCGGCCGCCCTACAATGGCAACAACTGGTTTACTCATATTTTCTTCCTCCTGATATTTATTCGGAATTCTGCTTCTATATCATACTAGATTTCTTCAAAAAATGCAATTTTTTAACGCCTCTTTCTTGTCATTGCTTTTAAATAATGGTATAAAAGATAAGTAAGATTAGATAAAAAGCACTTAAAACGCTTATTATAAGGAGGAACTCATGACAAATATCGAACTTATGGAAAAAGCTCTTCCGACAGCACCACTTAAAATTGCTGCCCTGGAAAGCTGCAAGGACCTGGCAGAAAAAGTGGATCAGTACATCGTATCGTTCCGCAAAAATTCTCTGCATGATTTTCTGGATCCTGCAATCTATTCATCTTATGAAGCAGATTCTTATCTTGCAAAGAACAGTTGCCCACGTTTTGGTTCGGGGGAAGCAAAGGGAATGTTTGGCGAAAGTATCCGCGGAAAAGATCTCTTTATTATGGTGGATGTCTGCAACTACAGCCTGACATACACAGTAAACGGACATATCAATCATATGTCACCGGATGATCACTATCAGGATCTGAAGCGTATCATCTCCGCTTCTACAGGAAAGGCACACCGTGTAAATGTAATTATGCCATTCCTTTACGAAAGCCGCCAACACAAGAGAACCAAACGCGAATCTCTGGACTGTGCAATGGCTCTGGAAGAATTAACCGCAATGGGTGTATCTAACATTCTGACATTTGACGCACACGATCCGCGTGTACAGAATGCGATCCCACTCAATGGTTTCGACAGCTTCAACCCTCTGTATCAGTTCATCAAAGCTCTGTTTAAAGCAGAACCGGATCTGAAAGCAGACAAAGATCATCTGATGATCATCAGCCCGGATGAAGGTGCAATGCAAAGAGCCGTATACTTCTCCAACGTACTCGGTGTTGATATGGGTATGTTCTACAAACGCCGTGATTATTCTACCATCGTAAATGGTAAAAATCCGATCGTTGCACATGAATTCTTAGGTGACGATGTACATGGAAAGACCGTTATCATCATCGATGACATGATTTCTTCCGGTGAAAGTATGCTGGATGTTACCAGGCAGTTAAAAGACCGCGGAGCTGAGCGTGTATTTGTATGTACTACTTTTGGTCTCTTCACAGAAGGTCTTGACAAGTTCGATGAATATTATGAAAAGGGATATCTGGACAGACTGATCACAACCAATCTGACCTATCTGCCTCCACAGCTTCATGATAAACCGTATTTCATTGAAGCAGATATGAGTAAGTTCCTTGCACTGATCATTGATTCGATGAATCATTCTACATCTATTAGTGCGGTTATGAATCCGACGGATAAGATTCATGATTTGCTTGCGAAGAGAAATATGAGATAAATTTTGTTGGCGGGAAAGTAAGGATATATTAGCGAACAAACGCCGCAAAAGAACCATAAAACAGGACAGCTTCCTGCTTTTCTTCTCTTATCGCTTTTCTATTTTTGTTATATAATAACCATTGGTTATATACGATCTTCTGGTAGAAATCAATAAAAATGATGACATAAAAAAAAGAATTATGGCATATGCGCAGAAATTAACTAAAATGCCGTAAAACCAATATCTTTCATGGTTTTACGGCATTCTTATTTATCGTATTTACTTATACCATCCTGTCCCCATCAAAGAATTTCTGTCCGGTCGGGTATGTATAGGAATCTCCGATTTCATGGAGAAGGACGACTTTTAATTTATTATTCAGTGTTTTTTTATCCAGCTTGATTGCTTCGGTAAGCTGTGGGAGTGGGACATCGGCTTTTACCGGAAGTTTATAAGCTTCCAGGACTTTTCGGATGTGCTCGGCTTCGCCTTTTTTGGTGAGTCCTTTCTCTTCAGCGATCTTTGTGATCTGGTACATTCCGATGGCTACAGCTTCACCGTGGCTTTCTCTTTCATAGTGGAAGTGCTGCTCAATGGTATGGGCAAGGGTATGTCCGAAGTTCAGGAGAATCCTCTCTCCGGTATCAAACTCGTCTTCTTCTACAACACGGCGTTTGATATCGACACAAGTTGCGATCACATCGGTTAAATGCTCTTTCAGATTCTCATAGGATCCGCATTTCTCCAGAAGCTCAAAGAGCTTGCGATCCTTGATGCATCCGTATTTGATAACTTCCCCCATGCCGTCCGTCACGTAACGCTCCGGCAGGGTTTCCAGTACATCCGGATCGATCAGTACCATCTTCGGCTGGTAAAAAGCACCTACCAGGTTCTTCCCCTGCGGAAGATCGACCGCAACTTTTCCACCAACAGAAGAATCTACCTGTGCAAGAATGGAAGTTGGAATCTGTACGAACTTGATTCCTCTAAGAAAGGTCGCTGCCACAAATCCGGCAAGGTCTCCTACCACTCCACCGCCAAGTGCAACGATCAAGTCTGTTCTGGAAATCTTTGCTTCCAGAAGAGAGCTGTATACACCCGGAAGGGTTTCGAATGCTTTTGACGGTTCTCCATGTGGAATCACGGTTTCCGTACACTCATATTTTTCAGAAAGATTTTTCTTAAGCGCTTCTCCGTAATAAGAATAAACTCTGTCATCGGAAATGATCATGATCTTTGATCCCCGATATACTTCTGCTATTCTTTCTGCTGCTTCTTTCAAAATTCCTCTTTCAATATAAATCGGATAGCTGTGTTCCTTTAAATCTACCGTCATTTTCATCGTTTTGTTCCTCCCAGGCTGCTGTTTTTTACATTTCTTTACCGACTGCTTTTGCGATTCCGGTAATCTCTTTTAACAGTGTATCATATTTTTCCGGTTTCAGCGACTGTGCTCCGTCACAAAGTGCCGTTTCCGGACTGTTATGTACTTCAATAATCAGTCCGTCCGCTCCTGCTGCAATTGATGCCTTTGCCATCGGATCAACCAACCACCATTTTCCTCCTGCATGGCTCGGATCTACAACTACCGGAAGATGGCTGAGCTTTCTCACTACCGGAATAGACTGAAGATCCAGTGTATTTCTGGTATAAGTCTCGAAGGTACGGATTCCTCTTTCGCAGAGGATAACATTTGGATTTCCGGATGCCATAATGTATTCTGCTGACATCATCCATTCTTCGTAAGTTGCATTAAGTCCTCTCTTTAAAAGGATCGGTCTCTTCGTCTGTCCGAGCTGTTTTAACAGGTCATAGTTCTGCATGTTACGTGCACCGATCTGGATCAGGTCTACCTTTTCATCGAAGATTTCCAGATATTCCGGTGACATCAGTTCTGTTACGATCGGAAGCCCTGTCTCTTCTCTTGCTGCACATAAGATTTCCAGACCTTCAAGGCCAAGTCCCTGGAATGAATATGGGCTTGTTCTCGGCTTGAATGCACCGCCACGGAGCATATTTGCACCAGATGCCTTAACAGCCTTTGCGATCTCGATCACCTGCTCTTCTGACTCTACAGAACAAGGTCCGGCGATCAGTGCCAGATGTCCGCCACCAACTTTGACACCAGATACATCTACGATGGTATCATCCGGATGGAATGCACGGTTTACAAGTTTATAAGGTTCCTGTACATGCATAACCTTCTCAACAGAAGAGTCTACTTCGAAAAGCTTTGGATCTACACGGACCGTATCGCCGATACAACCGATAATTGTAAGATCCTCACCTTTTACAGTATGTACTTCCAATCCTTTTGCACGGACCATATTCTCAACTCGTTTTACGTTTTCATCACTTGTTCTTGGTTTTAATACGATAATCATAATCTTTTTTCCTTTCTCTTCTCTCTACTAATCATCGAACACGTCTTTTAGAAGTTCCTTCGGAATTTCTGTTAAACTATGCGAAACACGCTCCGCGAGTTTCTCAAGTTATCGCGGCAGTCGCCAAGGTCTCGTGC
>ERZ835080.999-NODE-999-length-24517-cov-257.670060_pt1 | contig 24517 bp, 26 predicted proteins | sample MGYA00519688_ERZ835080 | MGnify/ENA primary metagenome ERZ835080 (study PRJEB31850, sample SAMEA3708770) | human gut metagenome | biome: human gut; feature: human-associated habitat; material: faeces | place: China | collected 2014 ... | reverse complement strand
TAAAGATTTTCACCTCTTTATTTTTCCAAGTGCAAATATAATAGAAGGGGCAGAAACCCCTAGCCAAGGGTAACACCCTGGGTATAAGCGCAATCCGCCTTGCGCCCTGTAAGGGCAAAAGCTTAATGTTTTGTCTGGAGTTTTAAAGCTTTTGCCCTTACAGACCGAAAAGATTTGCGTATTTTCCAAGATTTTAGCTAAAAAGATTTGCGTATTTTCCAATATTTTTGTATTTTTGCACCGCCAAAAGGCATAAAATCAAAAAGTTAAAGATTTCGTAAACAATAGAAAATAAATACTCTAAGGTGGTGTCACAACGCTACTTATTGTATACTAAGGATTTGACGAACGATGGCAATACCTTATTGCCGCCATATAGTTGTGGCGCTGTTCTATGGTTAAACGGTCTGACATATTACTCTATCTTTTTTAAAAAGGGATTTCTTCAATCCCATCATAACTTTTCATCCGCAAAAATATTATTTTATTCTCAAAACCCAAAGAAAAAGCCCAAAAACTTGCAGAAAAGAGAAATATTGCTTATTTTTTAGAAAAAAAGATGGCAAAGGAAATATAAGCTTATCAGTAATTTCTCATAAATCGTGTAATAATTCATAAAAAAGAAGGCTTTAATTTGGAAGTTTCAGGTTTTTATTTTATCTTTGCAGAAGATAGGCTGCATCTCGGCAAAACATTCAAGCAAGCTTGATGTTCTGCACTCGATTTGCACTATCTTTGCGGTAGAAACAAAAACGATAATTATGAAGTCAAGGGAATATTATATATCACTCATCACTTCTCATGCCGAAGAGCTAAAAAAGAACTTCGGCATTAAATCATTACGCCTTTTCGGTTCTGTGTCTAGAAACGAACAGAAAGAAGGTAGTGACGTTGATATATGCGTAGATATGGAACCGAAAATGTTCCTTGTAGTAAGACTGAAACGTTTTCTAGAAAACCTGCTGGAATGTTCTGTTGACATTGTAAGATTGCACAAGCATATCAATCCATTCCTCCTTAAAGAAATAGAACATGACGGAATATACATCATCAAATAGAATTATTGGAACCTTAATACAAATTAAGGAAGCCATTAAACAATTGCAAGATTGGAACAAAGATGTACAGACTGTTGACGATTACTATTGTACACCAGAAGGAATGAAGAATCTTGCAGCTAGCTGTATGCTTATCGAAGCAATTGGAGAGGGAGTTAAACAAATTGACAGATTAACTCAATCTCGCCTACTAAATGAGCGCCCAGAAATACCATGGCAAGATGTTATTGGCATTCGCAACCATATAGCACATGGCTATTTTGATATTGATGGAGACATCGTGTTCGACGTCATCAAGAATAATCTCGATGACTTACTAGCAGCTATAAATTATTTTATATCAAAATTCTGAAATCTGTGCTGCTCTAGTCACTTCCCCCCACACGCCCTGAAGGGGCAGAAGCACCTAGCCCAGGGTAGCACCCTGGGTATAAGCGCAATCAGCCTTGCGCCCTGTAGGGGCAAAAGCCTTAAAAATTTCCGTGAAATCCCTGCCTATTCCTCTCGTCTTTCCGCCTCCGACTCCGCCACCATTTCCGGCACTTCTTCCGGCAATTCATATCTTCTGATATGATGATCTTCCAGATAGATATGGTTCAGCGTAAAGGCGAGCGACTCCAGCGTCTTCTCCCTTACCGCCGGCTTCAGTTCACATTCCCATATCACGATGGTATGCCATCCCATTTCAGCCAGCCGGTGCAGCACCTCATGGTCCCTTTCCCGGTTCCTCCTGATCTTCTCCATCCAGAACCCGGTGTTCGATTTCGGCACCACATAATATTTGCACCCCTCATGTCCGTGCCAGAAGCATCCGTTCACCAGAATACAGGTGCGATATTTCCTCAGCACGATGTCCGGCTTGCCCGGCAAACGTGGATGATTGAGCCGATACCTGAATCCCCTACTCCACAGAAATTTCCTGACAAGAATCTCCGGTTTGGTATCCCTGCCCCTTATTGCCGCCATATTGTTATGGCGCTGTTCTATGGTCAAACGGTCCGACATACTCTTTATTTACAAAGACTTCTTTCTTCTTATCTAATAAGTTTTGCAAGCTATATGCTCCTCTATATGAAAAAATTCCGCAGTTTGCGGAACTTTTCTCGGATTCATTGTAAAACCAAAAATCGTCAGCAGGTTGCTGACGATTTCAAATTATTGGTTCCTAACTCAACTTTGTTAATTTTATTGTTCCAATTTCTTAATCTCTTCGATAGATAAGTCGGTGAGATCGGCAATATCCTCTAATGGAGTTTTGCGCGCTAACAACTTCAAAGCAATCTCTTTGCTTTTCTTTTTGGCTTCTTTTTCCACAGCATGCTTAAATACCGCATAATTGTCCCACATGACCATCATGCTGTTGTCGTATTTCTCCTGTTCCTCTTTGGTCAGGCTCTTGGAGTCGGCGATTTCTGCCAGCCTCTTGAATATCTTATGCTGAGCCTCGAAAGGCATTTTTTCTAAAGTCTCCATATGCTTCAAATTATAAATCCAACAATCTAAAAACGTAGTACACTCTTCCTCTTTCTTCTTGAAAAGAGGCATTACCAAGTAGATGAAGCGGATCTTGTTAGAGTAAACCTCTCCGCTATCCTTGTCTGCCAGCACAACGTCTGTTCTGAACTTCTTTGGCGTATTTTCATCTACATCAAAGTTCATGAAACAGATAACATAAACGGGTGTGAGATGATAATCCCATTGTCCTTTTACGCCTTGGTCTACTATCGTTTTCGATGCATAGTAGAGAGATCGGTCGATGAAATAGGTCTGGCTCCTGTTTTGCATTTCAACGATAATGTGCTCACCTGTGTCAGTTTCGCAAAAGACGTCGTAGATGATACCTCTCTGGTCTTTTGTTTCTGGCAACATCTCCTTGTCCTTAAACTTCACATCCGTGATGTGCTGTTCTCCCAGGAGCAGCTGGTTCAAGAACTCAATCAGCAAGTCTTTGCTGTATTCCTGGCCGAAGATTCGTTTGAACGACCAGTCTGAGAATGGGTTGATGTATCTTGCCATATCTTTGCGATTTTATGTTCTCGCTGCAAAGATACGCTTTTCTTTCGTAACTTCCAAGAAATTAACAAGAAAAAATTCTTTCTTGATTAAAATGATAGTAGCTAATTGATAGTGTCTGCGGCATAATTCTTCCGCAACTTGCGAAGATTTCGTAATAGGCGCATATAGTAAAGATATTCTGCGAGTTGGAGATCAAAAACAAAGAGGGTGTGTCATAAATCAACAATATGCTTTTTCTCATTTATAAGAATGCGATATGTTCATGAAACAGAAGGCTTTCCGATAGGAAAATGTTTCTTTTCGTATGACTCAACAATGTCCGACATTAATGTCAGTTCTATGGCATTCTTATCGTTGGCAGGTGTATCGTCCGTTACCAATGGCAGGAGATCTTCTATTCTGTTGAGTGCAAACTCATATTGTTCTTTCGTAATTCTATCCAATTTATGCAAATCCATATTGTTGGTTTCGTCAAGTCTTTTTTGGTCAAGCACGCCCGAATCCCAAAGTTCATTCAGAGATTCATCCATTTTCTTTGAATAATAAGAATACAACAATTCTTTCAATTCTTCCAAACCTTTCTGAGAATCATCTACTTGAAACATTTGCAAGAGGTGTACTTGTGTACTGTTTAATACCGTTGCTGCCATAACCTTCACATTAAAACGTTCTACATTTTTCCTTTGAAAACACAAAAGAAAAAGCCCAAAAACTTGCATAAAGGAGAAATATTGCTTATTTTGCAGAAAAAAGATGGCAAAGGAAATATAAGCTTATCAGTAATTTCTCAAAATCGTGTAATAATTCATAAAAAAGAAGGCTTTAATTTGGAAGTTTCAGGTTTTTATCTTATCTTTGCAATATGAAGAAGGAACAAGAACTTACATTGACAGCCATCCGTGAATGCCTGGCAAAGAATATGCCACCATACGGGAAAGCGATACTTTTTGGCTCACAAGCTAGAGGTACCGCTAGAGATGATAGCGACTGGGACATTCTTGTTATCTTAGACAAGGAACAGCTTCTTCCTTCTGATTATGACAAAGTTACCTATCCTCTTACCGAACTAGGTTGGGATTTAGGAAAAGAAATAAACCCAGTAATGTATTCCGCTAAGGAGTGGCAGAAATATAAGATTACACCATTTTATAAAAATGTAGAAAAGGAAGGAGTAAGTTTATGGGGCTAACAAACGATGAAAGAAGTTCTTTAGTAGAACTTCGTCTGGAAAAAGCAAAAAGATTTATAGCAGAAGCAGAGCAAATGCTTTCTATGGGATTATGGGATTTGGCAGCTAATAGGTTTTACTATTCTTGTTTCCATGCTGCTCAGGCACTATTAATACATTATGGGCTTTCGGCACATACTCATGCTGGTACTTTAGGCGTATTTGGCATGAATTTCGTTAAGACAGGTAAAATTGACAAAGAACTTGGTGCATTTTTCTCCAGGATGGAACAATTAAGAATGAAAGCTGATTATAACTGCGAATATGATGTTAGTAATTCTGACGTAGAAAATATGCTACAACCCGCTCATGACTTTTTAAATAGCATCATCAAACTTATCAAGGAAAAACAATAGAAGTCAAAACAACATGGAAGATTACGATAAACTTATGGTTGGCGACCAATCTACTGACGGGCGCATTATAATTGCTGATAAAGACAGACTTTGCTATCTGGTAAAATCAGGGAGCAAAGGCAGTTTTAGTATTCGTACCATATCCAAGCAATTGCTGGGAGAATTTATAGACTACTATAGAAAGAACCCCGACAAAAAGGCTGAGGATGCCAGAGTAGAACTCAAAGAACTATCTGACATTGATAAATATGAATATGGCTACAACGCTACGTTGACAGCGATGGCTAAGATGGTTCTTGACCCAAAGAACGAACTCGTCAGAAAAGGGAATCCAGCAGAATCTTCTCGTGCAGAAAACCATTTGCTTAAGACTACAGGCCTTCAGCAGATTTACTATGGTGCTCCTGGCACAGGCAAATCAAAGACCATCAAGGACTTGACTTTCGGAGAGAGCGTGATTCGTACTACATTCCATCCAGACTCTGATTACGCCTCTTTTGTAGGTACTTATAAACCTATTACAGAAGAAGTTGTGCTCCGAGATTGTAATGGCAAAAAGGTAATCGATGAAGAAACAAATGAAGTCGTAAAGGAAGAAAGAATTGCTTACAAATTCATTCCTCAGGCTTTTCTCGAAGCCTATGTTGAAGCGTGGAAGAAACTAGGCTCCAGCAAGAAGCAATATCTTATTATCGAAGAAATAAACCGAGGCAATTGTGCCCAAATCTTTGGTGATCTGTTCCAATTGCTGGATCGCAACGAATATGGTTTTTCTGATTATCCTATCGTTGCAGATAAGGATATGCAGAAGTATCTCGAAAAGGAATTTGCGGGATGGGAGATTACAAATAAAGACGAAATCAACCAGCTCTATGGCGAAGCCAATATGGTAAACCTCATCATGAAGGGAGAGCGCCTTGTTCTGCCTTCAAACCTCTATATTTGGGCCACAATGAACACCAGCGACCAGAGCCTCTTCCCTATCGACTCAGCCTTTAAACGTCGTTGGAATTGGAAGTATGTGCCTATTCGCGAAGGTCGTGACAAAGAAACCAACGCTCCTCTCAACTGGTACATCAACACGGGAGATAAGCAGTATGATTGGTGGTCATTCATCAGCAAGGTTAATGAGCTAATTGGTTCACTTACCAATTCAGAAGACAAGAAGCTCGGCTATTTCTTCTGCAAGGCAAAAGATGGAGAAATCGATGCAGACTTATTTGTAAGCAAGGTTATCTTCTATCTCTGGAATGATGTGTTTAAGGACTATGGTTTCGATGATAAGGACTTTCAGGATGAAGAAGGCAAGATATTGTCTTTCGACCGATTCTACGAGGATAAGAACGGCAAAACTAACGTTGATATAGCTATCGTTGAGTTGTTCTTGGAGAATTTGGGAGTAGAGGAATACATTTCTGAGGAAAGAGAAGAAGAGGAGAATATTGATGCTGCAGAAGAAGAAGAAGAAGAAAAGAATGGTAAAAACCACTTTAAATATACTATAAACGGTTCTTCTCAGCAATATGCCAAACGAATTCTTGCAGCAAAACTAGTAGAGGAATATATCAAAATGAATCCTGATTTATCTCCTAACCAAGTTGTTAACAACTGGAAATCTTTAGGAGATATAGTACCACACTTCGTTGAAACTGAAGAAGAATTTAAGAGCAGAACCGATAAACCAAGAGTTGAAAAAATCAAATGCCAAAACGGCTATGTTTATGTTTCGAATAACGGTTGGGGAGGTATAGCTAAAATGCATGAACTTATGGATGCAGTAAATAAACAGAATTGGAATCTTTACATCCAAGAAATAAAGAGATAATGAGAATCCTCATAGAAGAACATCAGTATCAGGCTGAACAGATCAGGGATGTCCTGCACGGCATCGACGCCATGCAGGACATTGATGGCAACGTCAGCATCAACTACGTTGGGTATTACTACAATACCCAGCTCAACGATTGCGTCTTTATTTTACCGAAAGTACTGCTCGAAGACACCTCAGAGGGCGAAAAAGTATTCGGCAAATACGCCCCGGAAACCATCGTCAACCTGAACCAGAACAACCCACTCTCTCAACAGGAGAAAGACTTCATCTATGAGTTCTCTGTCTGGATTTACCGCACCATAGAGGTTTACAACAATACCACCAGAAACGGCATTGTCTATCACCAGAAAATAGCGTGCCTCGGTAAAAGTAACAGACAAATCAACAACACATTCCTCGATATCCTGCTGGCTCTCATCGACTTCAACAAGCATAACCAGAATTTTATCTTCTTCATCCTGAAGAACATTCATTCTGGTTACAACCGCATTCATTGGTCAAAGACCATAGCCACCACGAGAGCCATCATCAGCAAAAACAGCCCTGTTTATCCCCATCCTGTCAACAGGAAAAAGCAGATTAATTTTGATGAAGAACTCCTGATTATCTTCTATTCCATACTGAATTATATCAGCGAAAGATACGGCTTCAACAATCATATCAACTGCAATTTCCAGCTGATAACAGGCTATCGTTTCAAGACCTATCTGGATGGATTAGGAAAGACTAGACTGCTCCAGATTAAGTATAAATACTTCTCAGACAAGGCTTTACACCTCTGGCAACTATGCTATGATTTCTTTGACAACGCCAAGCGCATGAACATCCAGCAGGAACGCAAGGAGTATCTTCTGGTTAAGAGTTTCAATATCGTTTTCGAGGCCATTATTGATGAACTTCTAGGCGAGAAGAACATTCCAGCCGGACTGAAAGAACAGGCTGATGGCAAGCGCATAGACCATCTGTACAGCTACCAGAACCTGATTACAACAAGAAATCAGGAGCCAGTTTATTACATCGGCGACAGCAAGTATTACAAGTTAGGTCATTCCATCGGCAAAGAATCTGTGTATAAGCAGTTTACGTACGCCAGAAACATCATCCAGTGGAACCTGAACCTCTTTATGAACGACGATAAGGACGATGAAGAACTGCAATACGACAAGCGTAACTTCGGCAACGTACCCAAGCTTCGCGATGACCTGACGGAAGGCTACAACATCATTCCGAACTTCTTCATCAGCGCAAAGATGGCAGAGAATCTCTCTTTCTCAGACCAGATTTCGTCAACCGACAGGGAAAAGAAGTGCTTCAACACCCAGCATTTCAACGATCGCCTGTTCGACCGCGACACCCTTCTCGTCTTCCACTACGATGTCAACTTCCTCTATGTAGTATCTCTGTATGCCCGTCATAACGAGCACCAGAAATTCGCCTGGAAAAACCGGGTTCGCAAGATGTTCCGTGATGAAATCCAGAAGATGCTGGACGAAAGATACGACTTCTATCGCCTCACGCCGAAAGAAGATACGCAAGTAGAAGAATTCGTCAGCCGGAATTTCAGAAAGCTTATCGGCAAGATATTCTCTCCAACGAAATCCAATGATTATCTGATACTTGCGTTCGAGAAAGAAGACTCCAACGAGGAGCAGAAAGAAGCTATCATAAACGATGTTAAGGAGAAATTCTATATAGAGGGATTTGCCTTATCAACTAACAGCAAGATTGACTAGAGTATTATAAGATACCTTCCACAACATCAATATCTGCTGCAGCCCAGTTGAGCCCTTTCAGCTCATCTTTGCTGCACCACTTGCTATCAGCGTGCTCACGCCTCCTGAACCCATCAGCATCGCCTTTTGGCGTACACAGAAAGGCAGTCATGGTTATCGAGAAATCAGGATACTCGTGATTCACAGTTACCAACTCCTCTCCTACTTCTACCAGATACTCCATTTCCTCCATCAGTTCACGAGCCAGCGCCTGTTGAGGAGTTTCACCAAGCTCAATCTTGCCACCAGGAAACTCCCATTTATAGCTGGTATACTCAAACTTTGTCTTGCCTTTCTGCATGCAGAGATACTTACCATCATGACAAACCACGGCTGCTACCACATTATAATGTTTCATCGTCTATTCTCCTATTTAAAATATCATTTACTCCATCCACTGGAAGTCTTCCTGCAATTCCTGCGACAACGGATCGTCCATGTGGATATCATACAATATGGAACCATTCGTCGTTACATTCTTTCTCGGATTCTCCAAATGACCCGTTCCTACATAGGTGTACGGCAGGGTGATACCATTCTCCATATTTACCTTCCTCACAAACACAAAGACTCTCTTAGCGGCTTTCTGTTTAGCTTCGTCCTTGTCTGAAATATCATTAATACTTTCCCACTGGAAAACATCTGGCGACAAGAACTTGTCATTATACTTCAAATGTTCATCCAGCGAGGCATCCTTCTTTAAACCAGCAAATACATACATATTGCCATCCTTATAGTAAGTGCCATACTGATTGTGCTTCGGATTCTCCAGGATTTTCAAGAGCACCTGGTCCTGACGATAATCCTGCCACAACAGGAAATCTTCTTTCGTGTCAGCATATCTTGCCTCATATTGCGTCAAACCATAGTTAAGCAAATCTTGCAGATATGCCTCATATTCTTCTTCTCTTTCGCCACACAAATGCACTTCATCCGCTTCTATCTTCACAGCAAATCCCTCTTGCAGGAATCGCAAAGCGTGCTCCAGTTGCTCATGCTTGAAACCAGGAATCTCCTCCTGGATATTGGCTTCAATACGAGATAAAGAAGACTCTCCGTTCAGTAAATTCTTGATTACCAAATACTCATGCTCTCTTACCAAAGGCAAAAGACTAGACAGATAATTGATACAAGCAATCTGCTCTTCTGAGAATACCGGCAAGCCCTCTTCTTCTATACCCTTCAAGAAACCATAATAAGAATTGGTTTTCTTGGAGCCAATCTTTATCTTCATGAATTTCAAGAGATTAGGAGCATAATCACTATTCATATAATCCATGTGCGATGGATAAGACGGAGTTTTCAGATATGCCTTGAAGTTCTGATAATCCATCTTCAGATAGTTGATGCGGTTGAAATTCTCGCTCTCAATCTTGTCGATGATTTCCTCTTTGGAAAGGTCATCGATGTGTACCTCAACGCCATATTTATCCAAGCCCAAGCTCTTGAAATCATTCCTTACCATGAACTTTAAGAGTTTCTTTTCCAAAATAGAATTGCGGGAAAGACTGCCTAGCGCCAAGGCTATATGAACGCTACGCTTATAGCTGTTGCCAATGAAATCGAGTATCGTAACATAAGGCTTGTTTGTATACTTACGAAGACCTCGACCCAATTGCTGCAAGAAGATGGTACTCGATTCCGTTGGGCGCAGAAAGAGCACCATGTTGACACCAGGAATATCCACGCCCTCGTTCAGGATATCTACAGCAAACAAGATTTCCAAATCCCGGTCTTCATCCTGTAAATCATTGTAAGCACGAATACGTTCACCGGTCTTGTTCTTACCGCTCAAGAAAGCTGTATGGTAATAATCACCCAGATTATCAGCCATCATTCTGGCATGCTGGATGTTTCTACAGAAAGCCAGCGCCTTCAGCTTCTGGTTTCCCATTCGATGCTTCTCTATCTGCTGGTGGATAAACTCGCAGTTTTCAGGTGTAGAAATTTGCGAAATCAAACGGCGTTCGCCAGATGCTGTCAACCCATAATCAACCAGTTCGTCACGAATACCATAATAATGGAAAGGCACAATCAGATCATTGATGATGGCATCACGAAGCCGTAACTCGTATGGGATATTATTGCCGAAAATCTCTACTACATCCTGATTATCCATTCGGTTCTCGGTAGCTGTCAAGCCCAGCAGGAACTCCGGTTCAAAATAGTCGATGATTTTCCGATAACTGTCTGCTACAGCATGGTGACACTCATCGATGATGATATAATCGAATTCCTTCTTATCAAAAAGTTCGAGCGAACGGCACATCGAAACATTGGTAGAGAACAGGAAATCCTCACCTGTTTCCTTTGCCTCCGCATTATACAGACCGCAGGTTTTAGAGCCACCAAAGACCTTTTGGAATGTCTCCAGGGATTTCTTCAAGATAGAGCCTTCATGTACGATGTAGAGCAATCTGTCGGGGTTAAAATTGAGCGCATCGAATGCTGCCAGATACGTCTTTCCTGAACCTGTGGCAGAAATCACCAAAGCCCTTTCCTGACCGATGGCACGATACCTGTTCAATTCCCTAAGTGCTTTGCGCTGCATATAATTAGGTTTGATTTCAGAATCCGCCATATCATAATCCATATCCCAATGCTCAATAGCAAAACTGAGTTTGGTAGAATATTCTTTAATTCTATCCTGCGATAATTCATACGTCTGATTCCATAGGCTTTCAAATTCATTCATTGCATCAAGATAAGCCTCGGTATCATGCTCGCAATTCACCACCAAATCCCACTCTATGTTTTTCAGCAAAGCATAGCGTGTGATATTAGAAGAACCAACAACCATTTCTATACCATTTTCAAGTTCGAAAATATAGCCTTTAGAGTGGAAACCATTGGTAAAATAGTTCTTCTCATCGTGGAAACATTCATCGTCCAGATGACACTCAAAATTAGGATGTTGTGCCAAACTCAAAAAGTAGTTTAACGATTCAACATCCGTGAAATTCTGATAGGTAGAAGTGATGATTCTTCCTTTAGCTCCACGCTCTATAGCAGCACTAATGTCTTTAGCCAAGAGTACCAGGCCGGCTTTCTTGATAAAGCTGACTGAAAAAGCAAATGACTTGCAGCGGCGCAAGTTCATCTGAATGGTAGACAGGAAGGTTGTCTCTGTATAATTGGTCAAGAATCTAGATTCCATAAGTCTTGCATTTCTTAAATTGCGTACAAAAGTACAAAAAAGAATCCATTTACATCATCTTTTCTCCTATTTTTTTCGGCTTATTTATCATATTCGGGGCGCCATATAAAGCTTTTGCCCCTACAGGGCGCCAGGCGTGCGGACATGAATACCCAGGGCGAATGCCCTGGGCTAGGAGCTTCTGCCCCTTCAGGGCGTGAGGGGAATTGCAGGGGGCGGGAAGGAAATTGCAGGGATGCGTGAGGGAGAATGGCGTTTAATCTGTTAAAAACATCACATGTATGTATAATAAACATTAAATTAAAGTGAGCGCCATAACGCTCACTTTTTATTTGGTTATTTGAATGTTTTTTATTACCTTTGCACGAAATTTTGAAATTATGAAAAAAATGAAGCATATTAACAGCAATCACCTCGACTTTATGAAGAAAAGGTGTTTCGGAAGCTTAGGAGAACTCCTAAGCGAGCTGTGGTATGCTATAATTACTAACAATCGGTCGAGATGCCAGGTATCTGCGACCAAGTATCAACTTAATGCCATATCAACAACCAGAAAGTAAACACACAACCCTACCCGCCCCCACACCTTACGATAGTAGGCGCTCGGCAGTTCTCCAGCGGCTTACGCTAAAAACGTTAGCGCAAACACACGACCTTTACTAAAATGAGGAGGAAACAGTTAACAACAAAATCAATAAAAGAAGATGAAAGCATTTTTCTTAGGCAAATTTATTCGCTTTGTAATAAAGCATTTCACCATCGTTATCAACAATACCATACAGATGAATGGTGGACAGTATATCGAACACATGAACAACTATCAGGGAAAGGAGGATGAGAAATGTCTGGACAAAGAATGATCATCATGAACGCTGGTAGCTCGTACTTCGAGCATGTGGAAAACTATTATGGCAGCAATGCCTGTGAACAAAACTCATGCAGGAATGCTGAGATGCCGGCTGAGCTGAAAACGGAAAGGGCTCAGAGGATAAAGAACAACCTGATAGAGATAGGCTTGGTAACCGAAGATTTCATGCCCTCAGGACTGTCATCATCCGAAGCTGCCATCCTTGCCAACCAGATAGGTACAGAGTTGAAAATCGATAATATATGGAGCGTATTCGGCAATTATTGGGGTCCTAATCCGAACTCGATGAGAGCCGCCTACAACCGAGGAATGGAACAGAAGAAAACGGGTGCCTTCCTCGAAAAAGTGATGCCTGCTATCAGAGGTTAATCTGGCAGGTAGTACTAGTACGCGTACATAGTACGTACTAGGTAGAAGCGAGAAATTTGCCTTACCTTTGCCCCCGGAATTCAGAACCAATGCGGTCTGAGTTTCGGGGGCTTTTGTGTATCTGCACATCAACCATGGTGGGAGCCTCCAATCTTCTAAATTATTTAAAATGATGGAAGTGAAAGCGTATGTGTTCAGTCATCCTTCTTACAGGCGACTGAGAGTAGTGAAAACGGAAGAGGGCATTACCCCACAAACCAATCTTTTATTAACGAAATAACATGACAGAAACACAACATGTAATTGCACTGAACCCTTATCGCAAGGGCAATAAGGGGAAGGTGTTTTCCAACAGTCTGGCGGTGTATGACAAGGTGATTGCATCGCCGGAAATCAAGAAGATGATTCAGCAGATTAGGGGCGAACTGCCTATCCCGAAGGTGAATGCCAACGATGAGAAGGCGGTGAAGAAGGCGCAGGACAGGCTGAAGAGCGAACTGCCTTTCTTCTGTCCCCACTACGGCATCTTCAAGAACAATGTGCGCAGACAGGAGAATGCCCAGCCCGAGAGCTTCATGTTTCAGACTATCATCGACGTGGATGACAGGGAGTATGTAGACAAGGCTATCGAGAAGGCAAGGGAGCTGAACTGCTCTGACAGCATCTGGAACGGCTCGCTGCTGCACCTCTGCTACAGTGCCCGGAAGAAGCTGCACATCGGTATCAGACTGCCGGTGGGAATGACCATCGAGGAGACGCAGAAGGCGTATTGCGAGGCGCTGGGGGTGCCGTATGACGAGAGCTGCATCACACCCGAGAGAATGATTTATCTCACGGATAAGGACTCGGAAATCTACAGGTCGAAGATGTGGTGCGCCGTGCTGAGCGAGAAGGAGATTCTGATGCGAAGGCAGGCGTATCTGGACCGCGGACTGACCGTGGACGGAAGAGGAGATGCAAAAGTTAATAGTTTACAGTTAAAAGTTAATAGCAATGGTAAGAATAATGAAAATAATAGACTATCGGGCAACGACGGCAATACTGCTGTTTCTGCTGGCTCTGCTGTTCAGCCTGCCCAACCTGGTAATAGCCATGGTGCTGATGCTCCTCATATCGGGGATTCTGGAGGCAATCAGGATGCTGGCGGACTGGGAGCCAGGGAGAAGAATCTGATTGCGTTTGACCTCTTTACGCAGGCTGCCGGACTCGGGGGTATGGAGATTGATACCGTGGGGTCGAGACACTCCTCGCTGCTGGCTATCATGAGCGCCGGTGCTTCGAGGGTGATGGAGGAAGAGGAACTGATGAAGGTGGTGAGGGTGAAAATGCCGAGCTACTATCAGGAGAACGACTGCCATCAGCTGATTCACGACTTCTATGCGAAATATGCTGACAATACGAAGCCGATGTCGAGGGAAGTGATGAGGGTGAATGCGCTTGCGGAGCAAAAGGCCAGCCAGCAAGTTAATAGGGCTGAGCAAGTTAATAATTTACAGTTAACAGTTGATAGGGGTAATCAACAAGTTAATAGTTTACAGTTAACAGGTAATAGGGCTGATGAGGATTATCCTGACCCGCCGGAGATGCCGAAGAAACTGCCGAAGCTGGTGGAGCTGCTGATATCGAGGACACCGGAAATTTATAAGCCGGCTGTGGCGCACGCTATCTTCCCGCCGCTGGCTACGCATCTCTGGAAAACGAGGTTCCGGTATATTGACAACGTGGAGCACGAGGCGAGACTGATGACGCTGCTGCTTGCGGGTACCGGAGCGGGTAAGAGCAGCGTGAACAGACCTATCGATTTCATTATGGAGGATATCAGGCTGAGGGATGCTGAAAACCTGAAGCGCGAAAAGGCGTGGAAGGATGAGATGCTGCGCAAGGGTGCCAACAAGGATAAGCGCAAGAGACCTGAAAACCTGATTATCCAGGAGATTGATGCGGATATGACAAACCCGGCTTTCGTGATGAGAACGGCCGAAGCGCAGGAACATTTTCTCTATACTTCGCTCAATGAGCTCGACCAGTTTGATGCGCTCAAGGGTAGCGGTAGCCAGCAGTTCCGTATCATGTGTCTTGCCGCAGACCCGGGTAATAAATATGGACAAACTCGCGTAGGAACGATGAGTGTTACGGAGCGTGTTACCATCCGGTTCAACTGGAATGCATCTACCACCATCCAGAAGGGTCAGCGTTACTTCTCTAAGGTTCTTACCGATGGTCCTATCAGCCGTATCAACTTCTGTACCATCCCCGAAAGGGAAATCGGCGAAGATATGCCTGTTTACGGAACTTATGATGAATCGTACCGTGAGGCGCTGCGGCCTTACATCGAAAATCTGAACAAAGTAACAGGCTTGATTGAGTGTAAGGAGGCGTTTCAGCTTGCCCTCAAACTGAAGGATGAGAATGCTGAGTTTGCCCGGCTGTCGCAAGACAGGACGTTTGAGAATCTCTCGTTCCGTGCCAACGTCATCGCTTACCTGAAGGCGTGCGTGCTGTATGTAGCCAATGGTTGCAAGTGGGAGCCGGAGATTGACGGGTTTATCCGCTGGAGTGAGCAGTATGACCTGTACTGCAAGATGCGGTTCTTCGGCGATATGATTGCGAAGGAGAACTATACGGCGGAGAGGAGTTCGAAGCGTGGGCCTCAGAATCTTTTACAGATTCTGCCCGATAGCTTTACGGCTGCGCAGTTGCTTGCCATCCGGCTAGAGCATGGACTGGACGCGAAGGGTACCGATATGATGATCAGGCAGTGGCTGCACCGGAATTACATCAGGCGGGCGTATCAGTATACGGGCAAGCGTGACAGTTGTGACAGTTGTGACAGTTTTGAGAAGCTGAAGTACCGCCACGACGGTATGGTTATTAAATCTTAAATTTATTTTTACTTATGCAGATAGTTTTAAAACGTATAGCGAAGAAGAAGACCTACACGATAGGTCGCCTTTACATCCTGAAGGATGAGGATGTGAAGAAGCGCACGATTGAGAGTGTGAACAAGTGCAGGGGGCTGAAGACGGTGTGCGAGGTGCCTGCGGAGAAGCTGAATGCGGACTCGTATTTCTGTGATACGCTGGAGCCGTGCTGGCGCAACCTTCTGGGTGTGGAGCTGAGTCCCGCCGAGGAGAATGTGCGGTTGGGGCGTGTATCGGGCAAGAAGGCGCAGAAGATGAAGGGCAAGACGGCGATACCAGAGGGTACTTATCCGCTGGTGATCAGCAAGTCGCCGAGGTTTAAGATGTGGTTGCCGCTGCTGCTGGGTGTCCCCAATTTTAAGGGCATCCGCATCCATGCCGGCAATTATCCCGATGATACGCAGGGCTGCATCCTGGTGGGTGAGAACCGCGTAAAAGGCATGGTTGTGAACTCCCGCATCTGGCTCCACCGCCTCATCAATGCCATTACCGCTGCGAGAGACAGGGATGAGAGCATTTGGGGAACGATTTTGTAATGTTGAATGTTGAGTGTTGAATGTTGAATTAGGCTAGCGCCCTTGAGTCCGTTAGGCAAAAAATCAACATTCAACATTCAACACTCAACATTCAATTTAACATTCAACATTCAACATTCAACATTCAACATTAATAATTAAACATTTTTATATCATGGAAAAAAATTATAAAACAAAAAAAGAAGAGATGAAGAATGAAAAGACAGCGGGTAATGCTGTTGTGTTTGAAAACCCTGAATTCGGTAAGATTCTTACTCAGATAGATGAAAACGGGGAACCTTTGTTCTGCGCGAAAGATGTCTGCAATGCGCTGGGGTATAAGAACCTGTGGGCTGCCATTCAGCGACATGTTGATGACCCATACATCGCGAAACGCGATGTATGGGTAGTGACTGGCAAAAAGAAGGATGGAGTTGCTGCAAAACGACTACAGCAGATGCTCTTCGTCAACGAGAGCGGATTCTATGCTTTGGTTCTCGGGTCCAAGCTTCCTACGGCGGTGAAGTTCAAAAACTGGGTTACTTCCGAGGTGCTGCCACAGATTCGCAAGACGGGCGGTTATATTCCGGTAAAGCAGGGCGAGAGTGATGAGGAGACGATCCGGCATGCTGAAGAGATTCTCAGAGCTACACTCAAGGAGAAGGAGAATCTGCTGAAAAACCAGCAGGTGCAGATTGATCAGCAGAAGAAACTCATCGGAGAACAGGATACGGAGATTCGTCGGCTGAACGGTGTGGTGGATGAACAGGTGGTTTGCATCGCCAAGAACGGTGAGAACATCATCCAGTTGGAGAATCAGGTGGATCATCTTCTGCCGAAGGCGCTCTACACCGACAATGTGCTCAACTCTGTTTCCTGCTATACCACCACGCAGATTGCGAAGGAGCTGGGTATCACGGCACAGGAGTTGAACCGCCAGCTCTGTGCCCTTCATATCCAGTACTACCAGAGCGGCCAGTATCTGCTCTATGCTGATTATGCCCACATGGGCCTGGCGAAGAGCCGCACCCGCTACTCTACCCTCCCCGACCCTCACTGCGATGGGGCACAGGAGAAGCTGGGCACCGCCTATACCCACACCTACCTCGTATGGACAGAAAGAGGAAGGAAGTTCATACATTTAAAGGTAAAAGGGTAAAAAGGCTGGGGACCAGCGATTCCATCGCTGGTCCCCTAAAAAAAAGGGAGAAAAATTTGGTAGTTAGTGAAGAAAACCGTAACTTTGCATGCTCTTAAGCAGAATAAAGGAAATAGATTAGTAATTAAAAGCAAATATGAATAATCATACGACATCAATAACGACGAACAGGAAACATCACTACCGGGAACTGCTGGCTATCGGCATTCCTATCATCATAGGACAGCTGGGTACCATCATCCTGGGATTTGCTGATACGCTGATGATTGGCCATCACAGTACACCCGAACTGGCGGCTGCCGGACTGGTGAACAATATCTTCGGTCTCGTTTTCGTATCCTATATGGGATTCACCTACGGACTCACTCCTATCATCGGACGGCTCTACGGCGAGGAACGGACCGACTGCATCGGACAGAAAGTGCGCAATGCCTTCTGTGCCAACATGCTGACGGGCATCATCTTCACCCTCGCCCTCGTTGTGCTCTACCTGAATCTGGGGCGCATCGGACAGCCTGAAGAGCTGCTCTCGCTCATCCGTCCTTACTTTCTGGTAAATCTCGCCTCTGTGCTCTTTATGGGCATCTTCTTCACGATGAAGCAATTTCTTGACGGACTCGGACAGACCAAGGTGGCGATGTGGGCGATGATTGGCGGCAACGTAATCAATATCCTGGGCAACTGGGTACTGATTTACGGTGTGGCGGGCTTCCCGGAACTGGGTTTGCTGGGAGCCGGTATTTCGACGCTGGTGAGCCGCATTCTGATGGCACTGGCGATGGTGGGCATGCTGATGACGGGCAAGAATTTCGGGGAATACAGACGCGATATTCTGCACAGTTCTCTGACCAAGGCTGACTTCAGGGAGATGAACCGGTTGGGCTGGCCTGTGGCGCTGCAGCTGGGCATGGAATCGGCTGCTTTCACGCTGAGTTGTGTGATGGTGGGCTGGCTGGGAACCATTCCGCTGGCAGCTCATCAGGTGATGATTACCCTCTCGCAGCTCTTCTATCTCGTGCTTTCGGGCATGGCGGCTGCGCTGGCTATCCGCGTGAGCCATTTTATGGGTCAGAAGGACTACGGGGCAGTTCGCCGCAATGCCTACGACGGGTTCCGGCTGAACCTGCTGTTCTCGCTGTGTATGGGTTTGCCGGTGTTCCTGCTTCGCCATCAGATAGGTGGCTGGTTTAATGATAATGTGGAGGTGCAGGCGTATGTGGCTACGCTGATTATCCTGTTGATGGTATATCAGTTTGGCGACGGACTGCAGTATACCTTTGCCAATGCGCTGCGTGGCATCGCCTGTGTGAAGCCGATGGTGCTCTATGCCTTCATCGCCTATTTCGTCATCTCCTTGCCGCTGGGCTACACCCTAGGTTTCCCTTGCGGCCTAGGCATTCTGGGCATCTGGTTAGCCTTCCCGTTCGGTCTGACCATAGCGGGAGAGATGTATCGCAGAAGATTTGAGAAGGAACTGAAAAAGATTGAAAAAGAAAAGTAAAAAAAGAAAAGTATAAAAAGAAAGAAAAGAGAGAAAGAAGATTGAAAAAGAAATAAATGTACGAAAAAGGCTCCTGCAAGTGTTGCAGGAGCCTTTTTTATTGTTATATGCTAACTCTGATAAATGATTCTTATTCAGCAGTTTGCTCAGCACGATCATCTACGTTCTCACCCTCTGTAGGTGCGAGAGTAGCCTTGAAATCGGTGATGCCGTACTTAGCGAGAATGTTGTACCACTGGAGGAGCTTCTTGATATCGCTGTCGTGAACACGGTCGCGATCGTAGTTAGGAAGAACCTCTGCAAAATAAGCGTGGAGCTCAGCAACAGGCGCCTTCTTGTAGTTGAAAGTGCTAGGCTTGCCCTCTTCCTTCTTGCTTACGCTGTCGAGCACTTCCCAGAGTGGCACCTCATCAGCGTCTGTATACATAGCGATGTCACCAAGGCTTGTTACGCGGTCGGTAGCGAAAGCTGGGATACGCTTGTGAGTCTCATCGAGTGTTTCTACGATGAGGTTTCTGTTACCTCTTGATACCAATTTATAAAGGCCTGGTTTGCCTGCAATTGAAAGGATTGTTTCCATTGTCTTTTCTATTATTCTTTATTATTAATGATATCCAATAATTTCCTTACCTGTGCATCGATATCCTGCTCGCCATCGTTCACGATTTCGAAATCGGAGCGGGCTGCAAGTTCTTCCTGCGGCATGACGGCATCTATCCACTGCTGCGCCTTCTCTGCCGGGATATGATCGCGCTGCATGATGCGCTGGATGCGGACCGGTACGGGAGCCGTTACGCAAACCACGAAATCGAGGTGGATACGGCGGTAGAAACCGCTATCGAAGAGGATGGCACTCTCCATCCACTCATAGCTGCTCTGCTCGAAATCGCGCGCCACAGCCGGATGAACCACATCGTTGACAGCCTGCTTGTTAGCCTCGCCAGCCAACAGAAACTGAGCCAGCACGGGCTTCTGCAAAACGCCCTCTGCACTGTAAACCTGCTCGCCCACCAGCTTCTTCAAACCAGCCTGCAAGCGGACATCGGTGCGCATGAGCCGCTTAGCCTCAGCATCGCAGTCGTAGACCCTGATGCCCTGTTTCTCCAATATCCGGCACACATAGCTTTTTCCGCTACCTATACCACCCGTTATCGCAATCTTCATCATAGTAGAAAAACTATCAATTATCAACTATCATTGCTGTTCCAGCAGATAATCTACCGTTTCCAGGTCGAGATGCGCCTTGCTCACCGAGCGCGGCACGCTGCGCAACTGGAGTTTGCACTTGTCAGAAGGGTTGTTAGCCAGATCGTTATAATCTACTACCACCTTAAACTGGCTCGGCTTGATGGTTCTGAAGAGGCTGGCTCCGATGGTGAATCTTACCGCCACTTTAGATGGGAAGGTACGGAGCACCATGTTATCAGGCATGTTGATGGCCGTAACAGGCACATCGACCGACTCTTCGGTAAGCACATCAGGATATACCGCCAGACGCACCATCTGAGGCACAATCTTCATGCCACGTATCTTCTTAATAGGTACGTTGCGATGAATGGTATCCTGCAGGTTGCGCATGTTGAACGGCTCGATTTCTACCGATTCCAACTCATCGAGCTGCTTCTTGTTGGCATAAACCGTAACCGTAGACGGCAAGAATTCGGTATGTGCCAGATAATAGCTCTTGCTGGTTGTAATCTTACCTCTGAACACCACAGGCACTCGCTTGGAAGAGCCGTAGGTGAAGAAGAAATCGTATTTTGCCGGCTTGATGGAGATCAGTTTGGTAGAGCCATAGAGCTGGGATGCCACCTGTTTCTGCACATCAGCCATCGGAATCTGTCCCGTTCCCGTTTCCTCGTCGGCATAATTGGCAAACCGGAATGTGAGCGGATGAATCTTGCCTCCGTAAGCATAGGTAACGAGTGTGAATCCTTTATCGCGCACCGTAATATGCACGGTATCAGGGAGTTCGCCGGTTATCACCGCATTGCGGGGCACGCCCGTTAACTGCACAGGAATATTGAATTCTCTCTCGGTAGTCTCATTGAGCGTCATCATCAGCCAGAAGATGCCGCTGAGAGCGAGAAAGAACAAAAAAATCAGAAACTCCTTATTCAGACCACTGAACAGGAAGTTTCTGACAGCTTTTAATATGCTCTTGATACTATGCATTAGGTGTCTGACTAGCTGCATCAGCAAACACGTAGCCCTTAGCTACAGTGATTACCACGCCACGAGCTATCTCAACATCAACGGTATTAGCCTCGAGGTTAACACGCTTAACAGTGCCGTAAACACCGCCGCCTGTAACCACCTTGGTACCCTCTGCCAAAGCATTCTGGAACTTGCGGATTTCCTTCTGCTTCTTCTGCTGAGGACGGATCATAAAGAACCACATGATAGCGAAGATAGCTACCATCATGATGAGAAAACTCATGCTGCTACCACCGGCAGCTGCTTGCAATACTAAATTTGTCATGTCGTTAAAGTATTATCTATTATTATTTTATGTTCTATATATAAAAAGGTGTGACCTGTAAGAAAGGCCTCCGTTATTTACTCACCCTTGCCCGGAGCGCGATGAATGCGCGGACGATGGCCGGCTGGGTGCTGAGAAGCTGGGCGCTGGTTGCCGGCATGTTCGTTGTGCTGTGCATGCTGCTTACGCTCAGGCATCTCCTTCTGGATGAGGTTGCGGCTGATGAGTTCGCGGCAGATGCTGTCGAGCATACCGTTAACGTAACCGCCGCTTCGAGGAGTGCTGTATGCCTTGGCGAGGTCTACATACTCGTTGATAGAGACGGTAGCCGGGATGCCAGGGAAGTTCATCACCTCGGCGATGGCAATCTGCATGATAATCACATCCATATAGGCAAGACGTGAGAAATCCCAGTTGCGCAAAGCCTCGCTCATATAGCGCTGGTAGGTATCGCAGTTGAGGATGGTAGCACGGAAGAGCTTGCGTGCAAACTCTCTGTCTTCAGCATCCTTGTATTCTGGCAGCAATTCCTGCTTGGCCTTAGCTTCTGGGTCGAAACGCTTGATAGTCTTCAATACGAAAGTATCTATGATATCCTTGTCATCGTTCCAGTAGAGGCTCTTCTCCTCGAGGAATGCATCAAGATCTTCATTGTTCTGAATGAACTGCTTGTAGATGCGGCGCCATACCTCACGGTCGCGGCTGTACTCGTCGAGATCGGCGAGTTCCTCATCAATAGCTCCGCTGATATAATCAGCATAGAGATCGCTAGACGTAATCGCAGTATACACTTTGCGCACCATTTCGATATCCTCATCCCAGTTGGAATGCTTAACATCTATCCATTCGAGCAGCATCTTGTTCTCTTCGAGCTGCAGAGCGAACTTATTGAATGCGAAACGTGGTGAAGGCTCCTGCTCACCCTCTCTCTTGGCACGAGCTACATCTACATCGTAGCGCTTGCGTGCCTCCTGGGTGAGGGCAACGATGAGCTGCAACATGTAGTTGTACAAATCATATGACTTGGAGAGACTAAACATCAGCTCCTTCTCAGCGTTCTCCATGTTATGATCGCTGTTTTGATAGTATGCGTAGGTTAACTGCACAATCTTACGTCTTATCAAATCCCTATTAATCATTCTCTAATGTTTTTAAAAGATTCATTTATTAAATTACCTAATACGCTTGCAAAAATACACATTAAATAGGTAATAGACAAGAAAACGGGCAAAAATTTCAGTTTATTTAAGCAAAAAATTGTATTTTCAATATTTTTTCTGCATGTAGAACATGTTTTTCGGCAAAAAGTTTGCTCATTCCAAATAATTTTCGTAATTTTGCACCCGCTTTAAGCAAAGCTAATCCGTGTGATGGCGAGTTAAGGCACATTTTTTATTAATAACTTAATTTAGAGTAACACAAAATGAAAGAGATTAATGTAACAGGTCAGAAGCGTACAGACCTTGGCAAGAAAGCTTCAAAGACATTGCGTAAGGAAGGTTTGATTCCATGTAACCTTTATGGTGAGAAGAAGGGCGAGAACGGTGCTCCTGAGGCTTTGTCATTCGCAGTTCCATTCGCTGAGTTGCGTAAAATCATCTACACTCCTCATGTATACGTTATCAACCTCATCATCGACGGTGAGAGCCACACAGCTATCATGAAGGAGATTCAGTTCCACCCAACAACAGACGCTCCTCTGCACGTTGACTTCTACGAGGTTAACGACAAGAAGCCTATCACTATCGGTATTCCAGTTAAGTTGACAGGTCTTGCACAGGGTGTACGTGATGGTGGTCGTATGAACCTCTCTATCCGTAAGATCAACGTTACAGCTCCTTACCAGGTTATCCCTGAGCACCTCGATATCGATGTTACAGAGTTGAAGATTGGTAAGAGCATCAAGGTAGGTGACCTCTCATTCGAGGGTCTCGAGTTGGCTACAAGCAAGGCTGTTGTAGTTTGCTCTATCAAGATGACACGTAACGCTCAGCTCGCAGCTCAGGCTGCTGATGATGCAGAGGCTTAATCGCTGAGTCATCTAGATTTTACGAACCTGAGTAAAGCATTATCAAACATTGGATAAATATTTGATTTGTGGGCTTGGTAACCCTGGCGATGAATACGCCGGCACCAGGCACAACACAGGATTTATGGTATTGGACGCTTTTGCTAAAGCGTCCAATATTCATTTTGAGGATAAGCGATATGGCTTCGTAGCCGAGACTACGCTCAAGGGAAGAAAGATTTTCCTGCTCAAACCTACCACATTCATGAACCTCAGCGGTAATGCGGTAAGATATTGGCTGAATCAGGAAAAGATTGACCAGAGCCGACTGCTCGTTATCAGCGATGAGCTAGCCCTGCCTCTGGGTGCTTTCCGACTGAAGGCGAACGGCAGCAACGGCGGCCATAACGGATTGGGACATATCCAGCAGCTTATCGGTCAGAACTATGCCCGCCTGCGCATGGGCATCGGCAACGATTATCCACGTGGCGGCCAGATAGACTGGGTGCTGGGCAAATATACTGAGGAAGACATGAAGCAGCTTCAGCCAGCCATCGACCTGGGTGTAGAGATTATCAAGAGCTTCGTATTGGCTGGTATCGACATCACCATGAACCAATACAATAAGCTAGGAAAGAAGTAATCATGAAGGAATCAGCAAGAATAGACAAGTGGCTCTGGGCTGCCCGCATTTACAAGACCCGCAGCATTGCTGCCGATGCCTGTAAGAACGGCCGCGTCATGGTGGGAGGCGTAACGAGAAAGCCTTCCTTCATCATCAAGCGTGGCGATGTGGTGAGCGTAAAGAAAGCCCCTATCACCTACTCTTTCGAGGTTCTCGACTGCATAGAGCAGCGCGTAGGCGCCAAAATGCTGTATGGTGTCTATAAGAACGTAACCGACCCTAAGCAATACGAGCTCCTGGAGATGAGCCGCATCAGCGGATTCGTAGACAGAGCCCGAGGCACTGGTCGCCCTACAAAGAAAGAACGCCGTGCCCTGGACGCCTTCGTAGATCCAACCATGTTTGGATTTGACGAAGAAGACTGGGACGAGGATGAAGAATAAAATAAAACTCCCCCTACACTTCAAAGAGTATAGGGGGAGTTTTCTTGTGTAGTCATAATTATTTTCCTTTCTTTCTTACTTTACAAAGATATAACATTTTAAGATACGATGCAAGAAAATTGGGATAATTATTGCTAAAAATATACGAAATAGATCTAATTTCCGCAACACTATAATTTAATATTTTTTATAAGCACCTGAGCAACAA
>ERZ835080.996-NODE-996-length-24558-cov-4.156593_pt1 | contig 24558 bp, 19 predicted proteins | sample MGYA00519688_ERZ835080 | MGnify/ENA primary metagenome ERZ835080 (study PRJEB31850, sample SAMEA3708770) | human gut metagenome | biome: human gut; feature: human-associated habitat; material: faeces | place: China | collected 2014 ... | reverse complement strand
TGGGTTCAGAACGTCGTGAGACAGTTCGGTCTCTATCTGTTGCGGGCGTAGGAAGTTTGAGGGGTCCTGACCTTAGTACGAGAGGACCGGGTTGGACGAACCTCTGGTGTATCAGTTGTGCCGCCAGGTGCATTGCTGAGTAGCCATGTTCGGACTGGATAAGTGCTGAAAGCATCTAAGCACGAAGCCTTCCCCAAGATGAGACTTCCCTTGAGGGTCGTAGGAGACGACTACGTTGATAGGCCACAGGTGTATAGGCAGTGATGTCACAGCCGAGTGGTACTAATTGCCCGAAAGACTTTCTTAGAAGAGGGCCCTTTTCTCATCCTTGATCGTCAAATACTGAGGGGTATTTGAGTCAAGAACTTTACGATATAAGGTTGCAATAAACCTAAGAGATTTAGGTGGTTATAGCAATGGGGTTCCACCTCTTCCCATTCCGAACAGAGAAGTTAAGCCCATTAACGCCGATGGTACTGCAGTAAAATGTGGGAGAGTAGGTAGCCGCCACTTCAAGGAGCGATTCGAAAGAGTCGCTCCTTTTTTGTTGTATAATCGTTGTTCCTGCCTTTGATTTGCGTTTATAGTACCAGAGAAGTTGCACGCCTGAAGCCTAAGAGAATTTTGGAAGTATTTATTGTAAGCTGTAATCCGATTTCTAATACATCTGAAGATTTTCAAAGTAATACTTGTTGTTCTTACATCTGTTTGGGACTGTGCCTTCTGTTTAACGAAACATTTTTAGTTGTTTTGTCGTCAATTAAGTCGTTGAATGGTTAGCAAAACAACTGCGAGGCACTGCTTGTAAGTCAGCGTGTATTTTATGCGATGCTTTCGTTTGTGCGCGATAAAGACCGGTATGGATTATCTGCAGTTAGTCTGCTTAAGAGTCGATGACTTAATTGAATCTTGTGTTGGCTATTGTTGTGTCGAGTGGTGTTTAATTTAATTCGGAATTATCCACTTTAATCTTGTATAACTCTATATCACAACAGTGCGTTAATTTTATTTGTTAAATTTTGTTTAGCCTCTTTCAATTCTTCTTGCTTGGGCACGACTGTTTTTGTATAGAAATCCACGATACTATTTTGGGTTTTAATCGGGAAATATTCTACATAATAGTTCATCAAATCTTTTAAGGATATTGTCAATTTTGATGTGCCATCGGCAAGCTCTCTGACAATTTGTTTTCTTATTGAGTTCAAATATATGCTATAAAAACAGACATTTAGGGGATGTTTATCATTGTGTTTAGGAGTTAATATCAAGCATAAGTTACTTGCGATGAATTTTCCATTTACATAATGACTTCGCCCCAAAGACCCACCTGCTTGCACTGCATAAACTATGGCTTCACAATCATGATCATAACAACAATGTGTTTTCCATTCTTCCGATGCCGTTATAAAATCGTATTCTCCATCAATACTGTTTTCGCTTTGTAAAGCCCCCTTCTCTGCATTAAATAAATCTCCTATTTTTATAAGATTCCCACTATGTCCGATTGCCTTCTCTCGTATTCCATAGCAATTAATAATGTCTCCATCATAAATTACCATTTTCTTATAGTCTGCATCTACATCTTCGGAAAACTTGATACATCTAATCACTTTATCTCGTATTGCTTCCCATTTTCCATTCTTATCAATTCTTCCTTTATGTTGAACACTTACTAATCCGTCATCATCCATATTGTAAAAAATAACTCTATCTTTTCTGTCATGAGGAGTTTTTGTGAAACCAAAAATAGAAGTATTGACGGTTCTGCCCTGTTCGGAGAATAATTTATCGGGCATCTTTATTACGAAATCCAACCTTGCTATTTTCAGTATCTCTTCTGTAAGTCCGCCTATGTTTCTGTTAAGAGTTGGTGTTGGCATAATTATTATCAGTTTGCCATTAGGCTCAAGATAATCCAATGCCTGCTTTGTGAACAATATGGGATTATTGTTTTCGTATGGAGGATTGATGATACATTTGTTCGGTTTCAACGCCTTTATGCCTTTGAAAATATCGCTTTCTGGGTAACTAAACTGCTTTCAAATATCAAATTGGTTCTTCCATCTCCATGCAAGAACATATTTGAGCAGGCTAAAGCAAATAAAGTTGGATCTATTTCAAAGCCTATTAACTGGTTCTCCTTAATCCGTTTGATTGTATCGCTGTTATTTTGAGCTAACGCTATCATGGTTTCCATTGACTCCATAAGGAAACCACCGCTGCCAGTGCAGGTATCCAGTATAATGTCATCTACATTAAGTCTTGCCAAATCAACCATTAGACTTTTGATATGATCCGGCGTTAAGATTATATTTTTGTTATCTATTTTCCCTGCTTTTGAAAGAAAGATTTTATATGCTCTCCCTAAAATGTCCTGCTTCTCATCCATCCTGAATGGCTTGAATATCTTATCCTCAATTTTCCAAATAATAGATTTATATTCGGATAAAGGGAAATCGATGTTTTTGATAAACGAGAATCGATCCTTCCAATTATATTCCTTAGAAAGATTGTTGACTTTATTTGAAATCTGCCTGACTATAGCATCTAAAATAGCCTCATTAAGATTATGTGCGTCAATCAGTTTGTATGCAGTCTTTTGTTGTTCTTCCGCTGTAGGCGGCTGAATGTTTTTATATGTTTTGGAGAATGTATTGTCCTTCAAAGCAATCATTAAGCCGGCAAAGAAAAGACTTCGTTCCGTATCTTTAATATTATGGCTATGAAAATCGTTGTTTAACTGCTTAAGAGTAGATTTCAACGAATCTGTAGAAATACTATCACCGAACTTAGCCTGCCTGTATACCCTTACAATATCCCTTAAAGGGAGTAGCTTTCCGTCTGTTTTTAGTTCAATATATTGATTATGTTCAGTTGAAAGGAATAACCCAGAACGATATGAATGTTCTGTCTGCCCTGCTATTGGAATTGTTATTATGTCTTTGTCAATCTTATTATTCAGAGCATAGTATTTAACATCATCGCAAGCTGATTTATAGTCATCGGCTTTTGCCTCAACAATAATAACAAAGTCTTCTTCTGGATCATCCCTAAAGAAATCAGGATAGCCTTTATATTCTGTCTTCCTTTTTGACTTGAACCCATAGCAAGACGGAATGGCTGACTTTTCAATAAATGTTCCTGTACCGTAAAATCCCCGGAATATTTCTTCCGTTATGGTTTCGCTCTTATCCTTATATTCCCCCCGACTATTTTTATTGTAATTCATGACCTTGTGTGTTTAGGCTTATTTCACTGCAAGTTCCACCAAAGCCTCAAAAGCCTCTTTCCCGTCCCTGTGGTTCAGGCGGTAGCAGAACTCGTCCACATACCTCTGCATATACTTGACGGAGACATTGTGGAAAATCCCGTACACCCCGCGCTTCAGGAGAGCCCAAAAGCTCTCTATCCCGTTGGTGTGTATGCCGTCACCGAGGGAGTAGGCCACCGTATGGTCAACTTTCAGCCGCACAAAGTTACAATCATTTTCCTTATCGAGAATATTGTATCCCGAAAACTGGTCCGTCATGACTACGGTGTTCGGCTTGCAGACCTTCTTCAGCACGGCGAAGAGCTGCTTGCCGCTCAACTGCTTGCCCTCCTCGTTGTAGTTCGCCACGACCGCATGGACCTTGCCGGTGTTTCTCTCCTTCACGCCGACTACAGGGGTCTTGGAAGTCCCGCGTCCTCTTTTCGGCCTATTCTCGTCATCATTGTCTTTATTCTCGTCCGAATGATTATTGTCTTTACGAGGTTTTCCGCCTACATAGGTCTCGTCAATTTCCACTATGGCTTCAAAGGTTTCTTTATATTCCTCCTTCTCCATGGCCTTGCGTATCTGATGCAGCATACGCCAAGCGGACTGGTAGGACCCCATTCCGAGTTCCCTTTTCAACTGCAAAGCCGATATGCCCTTGCGTGACACATTCACGAGGTTGATTGCATAAAGCCACATACGCAGGTCGAGGTGGGTGTTCTCGAATATCGTGCCTTTCAGGGCGGAGAACTCGGACTTGCAGTTGTTGCAGTACAGGAACCTGTGGTTGTACTTCTGATGGTATATGCCCTTGTGTACGCACCCGCACTTCGGACACACATAGCCGTCCCTGTACTTCGTCTCTACAATGAAGTCTATCGCGCTGTTCTCGTCAGGAAATCTCTTCGTAAACTCAAAGTAAGTCATGTCTCGTTCTTTTTGTTGGAACAAAGATACGACTAATTATTCATATTTACAAGACTAAAGTGGATAATTCCGATTTAATTTCACAGCCTGAAATGTGAAACGCCTCTGTCGAGTTGCTTCTTTATGTTTTTGGAAGTTAAGCATGAGCTCTCTTTTCTCGGTCAAGCTTATCGCGTTTCTTTTCTCTGCTATTAAGTTGTGCTGTAAGTTTATTTTCTGGCGTGATTTTATTGGATGAACTTGTCATCACCCCTGTAACATATAAGACAAGTATTAAAACAAATAAGCCTGCATCAAAGCAGGCTTGTTTGTATGTGTGATTGATTGCAGTTGCTGTTTGGTATGATCTACTGCAATACTGCGTCGATATTTGTGGAGCTATTGGTAGTAGAAGCGTTCGTATTTTCGGGCATAGCGGTAGAGTAATATGAAACCAATAAATGCAAAGGGAACACCTGCCAGTGCCGGATACTGGTACCCGAACTCCAACACCTTGCCACCGCAATAGGCACCGAGTGCATTACCCAAATTAAACGCAACCTGAATGCAGGCAGCACCAAACATCTCTCCTCCGGGAGAGACATGGATAATGGCTACCTGTTGTGGGCTGGAGACACCAAATAGCCCAAATGTGCACAATGTCATCAGCAGTGCCGCCAACCAAGGGTAAGGAGCAAAAAAGAAGATGAGCAGTAAAACGAGACACAACCACCCTTGTCCTGTGGCGGCGACGATACCGGGCGAGTAACGATCTGACAATCTTCCACTGGTTAGATTACCTACCACCATACCGAATCCGGCCAACATCATCAAAACGGTGATACTGCTTTGTGCAAAACCTGACACGTGGAGTAGCATTGGAGTGACGTAGCTGTACCAGCAAAATACCCCTCCGTTCCCCAGCATGGTTGCACCTAATATTAACCAAGGTGCCGGCTTTTTCAGAAAACGGAATTGTTCCTTAAAACCGGTATCTTTCATGCCTGGTACATGCGGAACCCAACGCCAGATGTAGTAGAGAACGATAAGCCCCCAGCAGCTTATGATTAAGAAGGTAACACGCCAAGAGAGCATCGTGCAAAGAGAGGTGCCCAGAGGAACACCGAATAAATTGGCTACGGTCATGCCAGCCACCATAATGGAAACCGCTTCGGATCCTCGCCCTTTATCGGCTACCTTTTCGGCAACGATTGAAGCTACACCGAAATAGGCCCCGTGTGGCAGTCCGGAGATAAAGCGAGCCAACAACATCATTCCGTAGTTTGGTGCGCAGGAGGCGAACAGGTTGCCGGCGGTAATGATTCCAACTAGGACTAATAAGATAGATTTTAACGGGAATTTATGTGACAGAACCAAGCAGGGGGCTCCACAGCAGACCCCCAGGGCATAGGCGGAGATGAAATGTCCGGCTTGTTCGATCGAGACGTGCAGGTCGGCAGCGATGTTGGGGAGAATTCCCATCATGACGAACTCGGCTATCCCCAACCCCAGGGTGCCGAATGCCAGCGCAATCAGACTTTTTTTCATGGTGGTTAGTTCGGTACGGATATTGTGCCCGATATTTTGCGCGCAAAGATAGAAAACCTCCCCACAACCTGAATCTGACCTTGACGAAAAAAGGGACAACGCTTGACTAAAAAGAAGACTAAAGGTTTGGATCCGTGTAAAATTTTGTTTAATTTTCAAATAGTTAATTTGTTCACGTCCCATTTGTGAACGAGTAGTCTTTTGTAGTTTAATTTAATAGTAACAATTATGGATCAAGTTCAACCAAATGCTGGGCAGCCCGTTACTCCACAGCCTACTATCATCGTTAATCAAGCGGTCCCAGAAGCTCCCAAAACAAATGGAATGGGAGTGGCCGGTTTTGTACTTGCCTTGTTGGGATTATTCCTGGGTTGGGTTCCGGTACTCGGCTGGATTCTGTGGGTTTTAGGTTTGATATTTTCAGTGATTGGTGTATTCCGTACACCCAAAGGCCTTGCTATTGCAGGTTTGATCATCACTTTCATTGGTTTGATTGTTCTTATTATCCTTGGTGCAGTATTTGCTACGGCATTAGCCCTATAATCAAATTACAAATACCTTAAGCCAAGATTTAGATAAGGTGTATAAAAAAAGCGGAGAGTCTTCTCCGCTTTTTTTTATGGCTACGACACAATATAGCATTGGCTATTGTGTCGTGAAATTGTCTATTATAAACGTTTGCGCAGCTCTTCGCCGGCCTCTTCGTAACCAGGTTTACCGAGCAGGGCAAACATATTCTTTTTGTATGCCTCTACACCAGGCTGGTCAAATGGATTTACTCCCAGTGCGTAGCCACTGATACCGCACGCCTTTTCGAAGAAGTAGAGCAATGCTCCGATATAGTATTCGTTGATTTCAGGAATTTCGATACGGATGTTGGGTACTCCACCGTCGAAGTGTGCCAACATGGTACCCATTTCGGCCATGCGGTTTACTTCGCTCACCCGTTTGCCTGCAAGATAGTTCAAGCCATCGAGGTTATCAGCATCTGATTCGATAACTACTTTGTGTTTGGGGGTGGTTACGCTAACAACAGTCTCCATCAAGGTACGCTCACCTTGTTGAATGTATTGACCCATAGAGTGCAGATCGGCAGTCAAAGTCACGCTGGCAGGGAAAATGCCTTTGCCATCTTTACCTTCACTTTCACCGTAAAGTTGTTTCCACCATTCTGACACATAAAGCAGTTTAGGATCGTAGCTGGCCAGAATTTCGATTTTTTTACCGGCACGATACAGGGCTGTACGCGCAGCAGCATAGATCATTGAAGGGTTCTGTTCGAACGGAACCCCGACTGCAGTAGCTTTCTCCATATCTTGTGCACCACGTACCAACTCATCTACGTTGATACCGGCAGCGGCCAGCGGCAGCAGACCTACCGGAGTCAGCACAGAATAACGGCCACCGACATTGTCTGGAATGACAAAGGTTGCATAACCTTCGTTGGTTGCCAAAGTGCGGAGAGCTCCACGTGCTGCATCGGTGACAGCAACAATACGTTTAGCTGCCTCTGCGGTTCCGTAGCGATTTTCGATCTCTTTCTTGATCAGACGGAAAGCAACGGCAGGTTCAGTGGTCGTACCTGATTTAGAGATAACGATAGCTGCAATGCGATATGGTTTGGTATCTTCGAGCAACTCGTAGAGATAATCCTCGCTCAGGTTTTGGCCCGCGAATAAAACAATGGGTTTATCTTGTTTTTTATTCAGCAGCTGGAAAGGATCGCTCATGGCTTCAAGAACCGCTTTGGCTCCCAAATAAGAGCCTCCGATACCGATCACCAAAATTACGTCGGCTAATGATGCGAGTTGATCAGCGCATTTGTGAATAGCTTCAAGCTCAGCAGAACCGATTGAGCTGGGCAGGTTGACCCATCCCAAGAAGTCATTTCCTTTACCGCTGCCGTCAGAAAGCATACGGTTACCCTGTTCCATTTCGCTTTTTAGGGCAGCAATATCAGCGGCGCTCACGGTGCCGTAGATCTTGTCAATGTTGATAGTGAAATTGTTCATAATCTATATGAGTTATTATGAAAAGGCACATACGGCCTTAAAGTTAGCTATGATTTTGTGTGGGTCAAACCAACCGTTCCGTTAGTTGCGCAATCAGGGGGCGGGGAGGTTCATTGTTGTACAAAATACGATGTACCGTTTCGGCGATCGGCATTCTGACGTTGAATCTCTGGTTTAGTTGAGCGATACATTCGCTTGCGTAATATCCCTCTGCCACCATGTGCATCTCCATTTTTGTCGCATCGATGGGGTAACCTTTGCCGACCATCAGCCCAAATCGACGATTGCGGCTGAATTGAGAGTATGAGGTAACCAATAAATCTCCTAAATAGGCCGATGCAAATGTGTTGCGTTGGTCCGGATAGGTCTGTTCGATAAATCGTGACATCTCCATCGCACAATTTGCAATTAATACGGCCAGAAAATTATCTCCATAACCGAGGCCGATGCAAATCCCCACAGCGATGGCATAAATGTTTTTCAAGACAGAGGCATATTCCGTACCATAAATATCTGTCGAGTGGCTGACATTGATATAAGGGGTATGAATTGTTTCTCCTATTGTACAAGCATTGTCGATCTCCTTGCATACGACGGTCAGGTATGAGAGTCGTTCGAGAGCCACCTCCTCGGCATGACAAGGGCCGCTGATTACCCCTAATTGGGAGAACGGAATTTCATACCGGCGGTTGATGTATTCGGTAATGGTCAACAGATCGTTGGGAATGATTCCCTTGATGGCTGAAATGACGAATTTATCGTGCAAAGAGTGTGTTAACGGTTCGAGAGTGGCTTGCAGATAGACGGACGGAACAGCCAGAATCAATACATCGGCCTCCTCGACGGTAGTATTGATGTTGTCAGAAAGTTTGAGATGGCTGGTCTGAAAATGTACATCCCGCAAATAGCGAGGGTTTGATCCCTGTTGACGGATATGGTTCAGCACCTCGGGGTTGCGAATATACCATCCGACATTATGGTTGTTTTCGTGTATAATCTTGACTAATGCAGTTGCCCAGCTTCCGTAGCCGATCACTGCGTAACGTGCATGTTTGTCAATCTTATAGCTCATGGTGTTACAGTTCATTCAAAAAACAAAATTAAGGATTTTTAAATATTATTCCTCGCTTTTACCGGAAATAGTTGTCTATTCCAACAAACGCTTTCCCTAAGGTCTGTTGTATGCCTTTTATCCGACCTAAAATATTGATTTGAATGAGGAATCGGGCAGGTCAGGATGAAAATTCAGGAAATATGATGAGAAATCTTTAGGTGAATTGCTTTTTTTGTATCTTTGTAACTTACTGGTGAAGTATAATTAATTTAAAAACAGCATAAGGTGAAAAAGATTAAAAGTGCACTGATTTCAGTCTTTTACAAAGATGGTTTGGAACCGATCGTCCGCCAATTGGCAGCCGATGGTGTGAAAATATATTCAACGGGTGGAACGCTCTCATTTATCGAAGGTCTCGGTGTCGAGGCAACCGCAGTTGAGAGCCTGACCGGTTATCCCTCGATTCTGGGAGGCCGCGTGAAGACCTTGCACCCCAAAGTGTTCGGTGGTATTTTGGCCCGTCGTGACAATGCTCAGGATGGTGAGCAGATGAAACAGTATGAGATTCCTGAGATCGATTTGGTGATCGTTGATCTCTATCCTTTTGAGCAGACCGTTGCATCGGGTGCAGAGGAGCAGGCTATTATCGAAAAGATCGATATCGGAGGAATTTCTTTGATTCGTGCTGCAGCCAAAAACTATAAAGACGTGCTGATCGTACCGTCTGTCGATCAGTATGCTGAATTGTTGGAGATCATCACAGCACAGCAGAGTGCAACCACTCTCGAACAGCGTCGTCGTTTTGCTGCTTATGCATTCAATGTCAGCTCACACTACGATACAGCTATCTTCAACTACTTCAACCGTCAGGAGCAGATTCCGGTATTCAAACAGAGCTACATTAAGGGCACCACATTGCGTTATGGCGAGAATCCCCATCAGAGCGCTATGTTCTTTGGTGATCTGGATCGTCTCTTTGATAAATTGCACGGAAAAGAGATCTCTTACAATAACATGCTCGATATCGACGCCGCAATCAATTTGATCGAAGAGTTCGAAGAGCCGACCTTTGCCGTATTGAAACACAACAACGCATGTGGAGTCGCTTCGCGTGCAACCTTGTTCGAGGCGTGGAAAGATGCATTGGCTGGTGACCCAGTTTCTGCATTCGGTGGTGTGTTGATCTGTAACCGTGAATTGGATGCCGCAACTGCTGAAGAGGTTAACAAGATCTTCTTCGAAGTGATTTTGGCTCCTTCTTATACCGAAGAGGCACTGAAGGTGCTCGAATGCAAGAAAAACCGTATTATCCTGCGCCTGAAAGATACTACCCGCTGCAACAAACAGTTCCGTTCACTGCTCAATGGCGTGGCTGTTCAGGATCGTGATTTGAAGGTGGGCGGTCGTGACGGCGAGGTGCGCAGCGTCACTGAAAAACAGGTTACGCCGGAGCAGATGGCTGATCTGATTTTTGCCAATAAGATTGTGAAGAACTCAAAGAGTAACGCAATTGTCTTTGCTAAAAACGGTCAGTTGTTGGCTAGCGGTATCGGTCAGACCTCACGCGTGGATGCACTTAAACAGGCTGTAGTTAAAGCTAAGAGTTTCGGATTTGATCTCAACGGAGCAGTGATGGCATCGGATGCCTTCTTCCCCTTCTCTGATTGCGTGGAACTGGCTCATGCAGAGGGCGTGGATGCTGTGATCCAGCCGGGTGGTTCAATCCGTGACCAGGAGAGTATCGACTATTGTAATGCCAACGGTATGGCCATGGTATTTACAGGACTGAGACACTTTAAACATTAAACCTATGGGTCTGTTTTCATTGACACAGGAGTTGGCCATTGACTTGGGTACGGCCAACACGATTATCATAAACAACGGCAAAATCGTTGTCGATGAGCCTTCGATCGTGGCGATCGACCAGCATACCGGTAAGCAGGCCCGCCAGATGCATGGTAAAACCCATCAGAATATTCGCACGATCCGTCCGTTGAAAGATGGCGTGATCGCCGATTTCAATGCGGCAGAACTGATGCTTCGGGGATTGATCCGTATGGTCAAAAGCAATGGCCGTTTGTTCAGCCCTTCGTTGAAGATGGTGATCTCTATTCCTTCGGGCAGTACCAATGTGGAGATTCGTGCGGTGCGCGACTCTGCAGAACATGCCGGTGGTCGTGAAGTGTATATGATTTACGAACCGATGGCTGCTGCATTGGGTGCAGGATTGGACGTCGAGGCTCCTGAAGGACACATGGTGGTGGATATTGGAGGTGGTACGACCGAGATCGCCTGCATTTCATTAGGAGGTATCGTCTGCAGCGAAAGTATCAATGTTGCCGGTGATGTCTTTACCGAGGATATTCAGAATTTTGTTCGCCAACAGCACAATATGCGAATTGGTGAACGTACGGCTGAGGATATTAAAATTGCTGTCGGTGCAGCCATGTCGGAATTGGATGAGGAACCTGAAGACTTTGTCGTAACAGGTCCCGATATTTTGACTTCGTTGCCTTCGACCCTCCAAATCTCCTATACAGAGATGGCGTATGCTTTGGAGAAGTCGTTGGTTAAAATCGATGCAGCTGTGATGAAGGTGTTGGAGATGATCCCGCCCGAACTCTATGCGGATGTGGCCAAGAACGGTGTTTATCTGGCAGGCGGTGGCGCTTTGTTAAAAGGTCTCGACCGTCGCCTCTCAGAGAAAACCAAGATCCCGTTCCATGTAGCGGAGGATCCTCTGCGTGCCGTGGCTCGCGGTACAGGAATTGCGCTGAAGAATATCGGCCGATTCTCGTTCTTGATGAAATAAATGATTTCCTAAAGATGAATAGTGGCGCTCCTCGTTGTCAGTGTTTACTGACAGCGGGGAGAGCGTCGTAAATAGAGCTGGCAAATTTTGCGTAGCCGTTCAACGGTATGAATCGGATCGGAACACGTCTGTAGTGTTTGGATCACATAGCGAGTTTAACAGATGATCAAGTTTTTTCTGTTCATAAAAAAAATTCACTTCCTGCTGCTGTTTATCCTGCTGGAATCGCTCGCTATTCACTATTATGCCAACAGTACGAGCTACACGAAAGTAAAATTGGTTACCGCCTCCAACTATGTTGTGGGCGGTATCTATTCCCAGATTTCGGGTTTGAACAGCTATTTTCATCTGCGTCGCGAGAACCAGGAGCTGGCACGTGAATTGGCCGTCTTGCGCAATCGTCTCGATGGTATGAAGGTACCCTTATCTGCGGATGACTCTTTGTCGTTGGCTGCAGGTGACTCTTCGGTATTGTATGCGAACGGTGTGCGTCAATATGAGTATTTCAGTGCCAAGGTGGTCAACAATACGATTACTCGCCAAGAGAACTACATTACCGTTAACCGTGGTGCTGAAGATGGCATGATGCCCGATATGGCGTTGATTTGCGATGGCGGTATTGTGGGGTATATTCTCGGATGTTCTGATCACTTTTCGGTCTGCATGTCGGTGCTGAACCGCGATTTCAGAACCAGCGGTCGGATCAAGGGTACTGACTATTTTGGCTCAATTTATTGGGATGGTGGTAGCTATGAGTATGTAACTCTTTCTGAGGTGCCGAAATATGCTCCTCTGCACAAAGGAGATACGATTGTAACGACTGCTTATTCAACGATTTTCCCCCCCGAGGTCATGATCGGTACTGTCGAAAGCTTTGCATTGCAGAATGCAACGTTCTACAATGTGAAGGTGAAATTGCATAGTAACATTGCAGCATTGGACAATGTGTTGGTTGTAAAATACCTCGATGCCGATGAACGCAATATGCTGGAAGAGGGGGTAATCAATCAAACAGATGGTGAAGAGATCAAACAATAGAAGCGTATGTATCGTTTGATTGAATATGGAATTCTTTATGTAGTGATGGTGATCCTGCAGGTATTTCTCTTCAGCCGGATTGGAATCAGTGTGTATGTACACCCTTTAGCCTACATAGCTTTTATTATTTTGTTGCCAATGTCCACTCCTGGGGCCGTTCTTTTGTTATTGGCGGCAGCTTTGGGAATGACCATTGACCTTTTTATGGGTACGGCTGGAATCAATACTATTGCTACACTTTTCGCCGCTTTTTGTCGTCCATCGGCTTTGATCCTTTTATTGGGGAAGGACGAAGTGAAAGAGGGTGGGGTTCCCAATGTCAATCGTGTTGGATTGTCTCGCTTTTTACGTTACGCAACAGTCATGGTTTTGTTGCATAGCACCCTCTTTTTTATTTTGGAGTCATTGACATGGCACTTCTTCTATTTGACGCTGCTACGGATCATTTGCAGCTCAGTGGTCACGTTGATTCTGGTCTATTTTTGTCAGAAGTTTTTCTCAGTTAACCGTCAGAGCGGGTATGATCAAAACTGATCTGATTGCGTTTGAGAATTGAATGAGTAGTTCAAATTTTATTTGCTAACGGAGAGTCTAAGGTGAGTAATCTGTCTCGGGTAAAATGGTTGCAATGGTTTGTCGTGGCGATGTTCTGCATCTTGCTGCTGCGACTCTTTTATCTGCAGGTGATCGATGGCAGTTACAAAACCAGTGCGAATAATAATGCTTTACGTTATACGGTGCAGTATCCGCCGCGTGGTGAAGTGTATGACCGCAATGGCAAATTTTTGGTTCAGAGTAAGGAGGCGTACGATCTGATGGTGATTCCACGAGAGGTGGAGCCATTTGATACGGCGGCTATGAGTCGCATCATCGGTTATCCGGTCGAACGCATTCGCAAAGAGTTGATCAAGGCCTCGAACTATTCTCGTCGTCGAGCTTCCGTTTTGTTCAAACAACTTCCCAAAGAGGTCAAAGTACGGCTCGATGAACGCAATTTTCCCGGTTTTTATACGGTTTATCGCACGGTGCGTTCCTATCCGACTAAAATCGCTGGTAACCTGCTGGGCTATGTAGGAGAGGTGGATGATCGTATTATTGATAGAGATCCCTACTATCGCCCGGGAGATTACATCGGACGCAGCGGAATCGAGCAGGCCTATGAAGAGGTGTTGCGTGGTGAAAAAGGGGTGAAGATTGAGATGGTCGATGTACACGGTATCCCTCAAGGCTCCTATGCCGGTGGAGTGTACGATACGCTGCCATTGCCTGGTGTGGCGATTACCTGTACGATTGATTTGCGGTTGCAGGCTTTGGCTGAAGAGCTGATGGCCGGCAAAGTGGGTAGTGTCGTGGCGATTGAACCTGAGACAGGAGAAATATTGGTCATGGCGAGCAGCCCGACTTATGATCCCGATGAACTGGTCGGCCGAGAACGTGGCAATAACTATATGAAACTGCTCTATGACCGTCGCCGACCGCTGTTTAACCGCGCCGTTATGGCCAGCTATCCTCCCGGATCGACATTCAAAACCTTGAATGGTTTGGTTGGTCTGCAAGAGGGCGTTTTAGTCCCGTCTCAAACTTACCCGTGTCATGGCGGTTATCCCTATGGCCGTGGGGTAAAATGTCACAGCCATTGGTCTCCGGTGGATTTGATGGAGGCGGTTCAGACCTCATGCAATGCTTATTTCTGTTATGTGTTCCGCGACATTATCGAGAACCGTAAATATGGGGATATTGCCAAAGGTCTCGATGTGTGGAAGGAGTATGTGAACAGCTTTGGGTTTGGACGTAAGCTCGGATCCGATTTTACGAGTGAGCTGAACGGTTACGTGCCGAATTCGGAATTTTATGATAAGGCGTATCGTGGTCGCTGGAACGGGTTAACGGTGATCTCATTGGCAATTGGTCAGGGTGAATTGGGTTGTACGCCGCTGCAGATGGCCAATTTCGCAGCTACAATCGCCAATCGTGGTTACTATAAAATTCCCCATGTGGTTAAACGAATCCATGATCGCGATTCGATCGATGCACGTTTCTATGAGAAACATTATACAAAAGTTGAGTCTCGTTATTTTGACCCGATTGTCGAAGGAATGTATCGTGCCGTAAATGTTGACGGAGGTTCGGCCCGGATGGCTCGTATTGAAGGTATCGACATTTGTGGTAAAACTGGTACGGCCCAAAATCCGCATGGTGCTGATCACAGTACCTTTATCTGTTTTGCTCCACGTAATCATTCTAAAATTGCCGTTTCGGTTTATGTCGAGAATGGCCGCTGGGGTAGCGTTGCTGCAGCTCCGATCGCCAGTCTGATTACTGAGCTCTATCTGACCGATACGATAACTCGCCCGCAATTGGTTGAGTATGTTAAAAATCTCCAAATCAGTTACCCCTACTATGGAAAATAATTTCAATTCTCGATTGTCGGTAGGGCGTGTCGACTGGTGGTCGATCCTGATCTATGCGATATTGGTTCTTGCAGGTTGGCTCAATATTTATGCGGCGGTCTATGACGATATGCACTCGAGTATCTTCGATATATCGCAACGCTATGGTATGCAGCTATTGTGGATGGGAGTGTCGGCGTTTTTGGCCATTTCGATTCTGTTGATCGATGCGAAATATTATCATATCCTTGCTTTCCCGCTCTATTGGATTACTATCCTGATTTTGATTGTGGTGCTTTTCGTGGGCAAGGAGGTCAACGGAGCCCGATCGTGGATCATGATTGGCCCCATAGCTCTGCAACCGACAGAATTCGTTAAGTTTACAACTTCGTTGGCATTGGCCCGGTACATGAGCTCCTATTCGTTTGATCTGCGCAACTGGCGGGATCTGTTGCGGGTGTTTGGCATCATTGGGCTGCCCGTTGCGATTATCATGTTGCAGAATGATACAGGATCTGCGTTGGTATACGGTTCGTTCCTCTTCATGTTCTACCGGGAAGGATTTAACCGTTGGATCTATGTCGCTCTTTTCATGGTGATTTCGCTGTTTGTCTTTTATTTCTTGCTTGAGCCAGCCACCCTTTTAATCCTCATGATATTAGGATGTGTGTTGAGTGAAGGAATTTCCAACGGCTATTGGCGTAGCAAATTGATCTATTTGGCCGCTTTGACGCTGTTTGTTTCGTTGCTTTATTTGATTGTATTTTTGCTCGGGGGGCATCTTTCATTATATGCCGCTATATTGATCGGAGTTGTCCTTTCCTTGGGACTGGTGGCTGTATATGCCTACCGTTACAAGATCCGCAATATCCTGCTGTTTGTTTTACTCTTTTTCGGCTCTTTGGCTTTTACCTCCACAATCGAATACGGTTTTAATAACATCCTGCAAATTCACCAACAGAAACGTATTCTTGACTTGTTGGGCCTGGAGTCAGATTTGGCTCACTGGGGATACAACGTCAACCAGTCGAAAATTGCAATCGGTTCAGGCGGTTTTGCGGGCAAGGGCTTTTTGGAAGGAACACAAACCAAATTCAATTTCGTTCCCGAACAAAGTACCGATTTTATTTTCTGTACAGTCGGTGAGGAGTGGGGATTTTTAGGCAGCGCTTTTGTGATTCTGTTGTTCTGCATGTTGATTATGCGCTTGATTCGTATGGGTGAACGACAGATGGAACCCTTCGGGCGCATCTATTGTTATTGTGTGGCTTCGATCTTTTTCTTCCACGTATTGGTAAATATTGGTATGACAATTGGGTTGATGCCTGTGATCGGTATCCCATTGCCATTTTTTAGCTATGGAGGTTCATCGATGATTGCCTTTACCCTTTTGCTTTTTGTGGCTATTCGTTTGGACTCTGCCAAAAGCGAATTAACAATTTGATTACATACATGAGCGAATAAAGGTGCAAAATATGTAGTACCTTAGTTCGTTAAATTTTTTCATATTTATTAGTGTCATAAATATACGAGTAGGTATGTCACAACAGTTGAAAGGCCTTACGCAGGCTCAAGTTCAGGAGAGTCGCGAACGTCATGGCCGCAATGTCTTGACCCCACCCAAAAGAAAATCGTTGTGGGTGCTTTTCTTTGAAAAATTTTCTGATCCGGTGATTCGGATCCTGCTCATAGCAGCTTTCCTATCGTTGGGTATTGGGTTTATCCACAATGAATTTGCCGAAACAATCGGTATTTTCTGTGCTATTTTTCTGGCTACGGGAATTGCCTTTTGGTTCGAATACGATGCCATGCGCAAATTCGACCTGTTGAACAGTGCAAACGATGATACGCCGGTCAAAGTGATCCGCGAGGGTGCAGTTACAGAGATACCCAAGCAAGATGTTGTGGTCGGGGATGTTGTATTGCTCGAAAGCGGAGAAGAGGTCCCTGCTGACGGTATTTTGCAGGAAGCTGTTTCGTTGAAGATCAATGAATCGACGTTGACTGGTGAACCGATGATCGACAAAACGGTTGACCCTGCCCATTTCCATGCAGATGCTACCTATCCCTCGAACGAGGTGATGCGTGGTACGACAGTGATCGAAGGTCATGGAGTTATGGTGGTTGAACGGGTCGGTGACGCTACCGAGTTTGGTAAAGTGGCTGAACAATCGACCATTGAGAGTGACGAAGAGACTCCGCTCAATCAGCAGCTTCATCGTCTTTCGAAATTGATCGGTCGTGCGGGTATCTCATTGGCAATCCTGACCTTTGTTGCCTTGTTGGTGAAAGGTGCTTTGATTGAGAATCTGTTTGAGGCGGATTGGTTGACCATTGCTGAAAGGGTGTTGCAGTACTTCATGGTGGCGGTGACGCTGATTGTTGTAGCGGTGCCCGAAGGGTTGCCGATGAGTGTAACGTTGTCGTTGGCGGTCAATATGCGTCGTATGTTGAAAACCAATAACCTGGTTCGTAAGATGCACGCATGTGAAACCATGGGGGCCATTACCGTAATCTGCACCGATAAGACGGGTACATTGACTCAGAATCAGATGCGGGTACATGAGATGAAATCGTATCGCCCTGAGAGCGATGAGGTTTTGGCTGAAGGTATTGCTGCCAATTCGACCGCCTTTCTTGATACAGAAGGTAAGGTGATCGGCAACCCGACAGAGGGTGCACTGTTGTTGTGGTTGCGTGACCGGGGGATCGATTATGCGGCACTGCGCGAAAAGTGTCCAATGGTGGATCAGCTGACCTTTACTACCGAACGCAAATTTATGGCTACACTGGTCGATTCATCGCGCGGTGGCCGTTATCTTTATGTGAAGGGCGCGCCTGAAATTGTTTTAGGTAAATGTACCTCCTTTGCTGATAAATCGGCTGTAGAGGCTCAATTGACCGAGTATCAAAATATGGCAATGCGTACTTTGGGGTTCGCTTTTGTTCGTTGTGACGATGCAAAAAGTTGCGATGAGGCGTTGGCTGCAGGTGAACTGACCTTTATTGGAGTGGCTGCCATCTCTGATCCGGTACGTGCTGATGTACCGGCAGCAGTCAATGAGTGCTTGAGTGCAGGAATCGGGGTGAAGATCGTTACTGGCGATACTCCCGCAACAGCCAAAGAGATCGGACGACAGATCGGATTGTGGACTGCTCAGGATACAGACTATAACCATATTACTGGGGTGGAGTTTGCAGCATTGAGTGATGAGGAGTTGTTGCCGCGTGTGCAGGCGTTGAAGATTATGTCACGTGCGCGGCCTCTTGATAAACAACGTTTGGTTCGGCTGTTACAACAGCGCGGAGAGGTTGTAGCAGTTACCGGTGACGGTACCAATGATGCTCCGGCATTGAACTTTGCGCAAGTGGGTCTTTCGATGGGTACTGGTACCTCCGTAGCGAAAGAGGCGAGCGACATTACGTTGCTCGATGACTCCTTCAGCAGCATTGCAACTGCAGTGATGTGGGGCCGATCGCTCTACCGTAATATCCAGCGTTTTGTGTTGTTCCAGTTGACCATCAATGTGGTGGCTGTCGTGATTGTGCTGCTCGGTTCAATCTTTGGCAGTGAGTTGCCCCTGACCGTGACGCAGATGCTGTGGGTCAACCTGATCATGGACACCTTTGCCGCATTGGCACTGGCATCGTTGCCGCCCAGCCGCAGCGTAATGAAAGAGAAGCCGCGCAGTAGCAAAGATTTTATCATTACACCGGCCATGACTCGCTCGATACTGGGAGTTGCTGCGCTGTTTGTGGTCGTGCTGCTCGGCATGCTATTCTGGTTCGGCAGCGCCATCACTCCATACGAACTGTCAGCATTCTTTACCGTGTTTGTAATGTTGCAGTTCTGGAACATGTTTAATGCGAAAGGGTTTGCTTCTTCAATGCCATTGGTCTTCTCATGGCGTGGATGTTATGCCTTCTTCGGTGTGTTAGCCCTGATTCTGGTCGGACAACTGATCATTGTCAGCTGGGGTGGAGAAGTGTTCCGTACCGTACCGTTGAGCTGGCAGGATTGGCTGTTGATTATTGGCTCCACTTCAGTTGTGATGTGGGTCGGTGAAATCTACCGTACGATCCGCTATTTTACAAAGAAAAAGAGCGCATAACTTGGTAATGTTGGGCCAAAGTAAGAGTAAGCCTTTGCATCGTGTTGCGGTAAAGCGTCAGAAAGACACGGCTGCCAAATTGTTATTCAAACTTTGGTTGGGTGTGCTGTTTGTCAGTTGTACCTTGACTGTAGGACTATTGTGGTTGCAAACACAAGATGCGGAAGAGGTAGTGCTAAAAACAGGACTCACTCCGAATAGGCTTTTGTTGGTAGGAGGCATGGCTGTGTTAGTGCTTTCCTGTGGTGCCACTACGATGTTTTTGAATTGTGCAGCCCGCATTCGAAATAATGGACTTGGCTCTTTCCTCTCGTTCTTTTTAGTACCGATAGTTATGATCGCATGGTCACGGACCCCCTATTTTTATGCGTTCATGGGACCTTTCTTGATCTGTCTGATTATTGCTTATCTGCTTTTTAGATATAGAGTCCGCCAAACGAACAAAGTCGATCAGAAAGAAGTGACCGAATCGGTAGATTGAGTCAATGGCCTTTTAATAATTTTGTGTGTTGTTGGGACGTAGCGTGAATGGCGTGTCCGACGTGTTGAAAGGTGAATCCATATAATAAAAAAGAGAGCAGTGTGAAACTGCTCTCTTTTTTATTTTGTGTGAGGTTGGATGCATCCCCTGTGAGTTGCGCTTGCATTCCGTGGCTTACTTTACCGATGACGCTATCGTGTTGTTACCCGAGAGATAGTTGTCTTTGGTCTGGAAAGTCTCCAATGCCTTCGATTATGCAAGCAGCGGCAATTACAGTTCTCACTTCTCGTGCTAATTCTTGTCTGTTTGTGCAGAGAGTCGTGCTGCCTCCTCGCGCATGAACTTTTCGGATACCACTACGCGAACCGCCCTGTCGATCACCTCAAATTCGAAAGGAGACTCTCCGAGGGCCTCTCCATCCACTTCTATGGCGATCTCCGGGGAGGATTCGATCCGAATGGTGCGTCCCCGGTTCAGACTGGTGGAGTGGAGCCGATAAATCCGGCCATTGAACAGCACTTTGAAATTATACAACACCTGCAAAGGATTCATCCGGCGAATCACCGTCAAATCAAACAATCCGTCGTCGGCAACCGCATCCGGAGTCTGCAACATACCGCCTCCGTTGTATTTACCGATACCAATCGTTGCGCTGTACACCAGATCGTTGACCTCCAATTTGTCGTCAACATACACTTTTACTCCGGTTGAGTTGTAGCGCATGATGGCTTTGAGTGTACTCCACAGATAGAGCCATTTGCCCCGTTTGCCCTCCTCCTTGAGGTGGTTGTAGCGGCGGTTCACCGCCGCATCGAAACCGACACCCGCCACATTGGCCATGTATCGGGTCTGTTTGTAGGAAGATTGGTAGTAGCTGATCTTTCCTACATCCTGCAAAAAAGAGTGACCTTCGACAATGGCTCGAATCGCCTCGGAGTATTTTCTCGGAATACCGAACATCCGGATCCAGTCGTTACCGGTTCCCACGGCGATTACACTCAGAAGTACATCTTGTGTCGGCACGACCTTTTGGATAAAAAGACCGTTCACAACTTCGTGAATCGTACCGTCACCCCCCACGACAATAATCTTGCGAAACCCGTTATTGACCGCCTCGACAGCCAGCTCAATAGCATGGTATTTGCGTTCGGTGAAGGCGTATTCCGGAACAATATGGTGATCGCGCAGTAGTTTGCTGATCTGAGGCCAATCGGTCAACCCCCGTCCGCTGCCGGCGACGGGGTTGACGATGGCAAACCATTTTTCGGTATTTTCCATAGAATTGACGATTTCCGCTCTGTTGTCGAACAAGTGTGTTGAACGGGTTGACAATTACTTTTTCGGGGCGTGAGCCAGCGTGTGCAGCAGGTAGTCCCAGAATTTACCGACCGATGCGATATTGACTTTCTCGTCCGGAGAGTGCGGATAGCAGATCGTCGGACCAAATGAGATCATGTCGAGGCCGGGATATTTGCCTCCCAACAAACCGCATTCCAAACCGGCATGAATAGCCATAACTGCTGGCTCCTGACCATACAACGCCTCATACGATTCGGTCATGGTCTTCAGGATGGGAGAGCTCATATCAGGATTCCAGCCAGAATAACCGCCACTCGGCGTTACTTCTGCACCGGCAAGAGTGAATACTGAACTCATTGTTTCGGCTAAATACTCTTTTTCGCTGTCAACGGAGCTCCGTAACAGAGCTTGCATCCGTACCGTGCCATTTTCGGATACTACACGAGCCAGGTTGGTCGAGGTTTGTACCAACCCTTTGATAGAAGGGCTCATGCGGAAAATACCATTGGGACATCCCTGGATGGCATTCAGCAGACGATTTTGGCTGTCGAGATCCATTACGGAAGCAGGAGTGGCAGTATCGCTAAGCAGAATGGTCACATTGTCATCAACGCCTTTTAGCTCTTCGCTGACTGTTTCAGCAATTGTCTTTACCAATTCGTTGAGAGACTCAACTTGAGCTTCAGGAACCATTACCGTAGCAATGGCTTCGCGAGGAATGGCGTTTCGCAGACCTCCTCCGTCAATTGCAGCGAGACGCAGGCCAACCTCCTTCTGAGTTTTCAGCAGCAGACGGGCCATAATTTTGTTGGCATTGCCCCGCTCGAGGATAATCTCGATGCCGGAGTGCCCTCCAAGCAAACCTTTTACATCGATCTTTTTGGCTACATAGCCAGCCGGAACGTTCTCCTCTTTGTATTTCAAGGTAACGTTGAGGTCCAGCCCCCCTGCGCAACCAACATACAACTCTCCTTCGGTCTCTGAGTCGAGATTCAGCAGAATATCCCCCTGCAATATTCCCGGCTTCAGTCCGAAGGCGCCGTACATGCCGGTCTCCTCGGATGCGGTGATCAACGCCTCCAGTGGGCCATGTTGCAGATTCTTTGCCCCCATAACGGCCAAAATGGCAGCAACGCCCATGCCGTTGTCAGCTCCTAATGTGGTGCCGTCGGCCGTTACCCATTCGCCATCTATATAAGCTGAGATGGGTTCTTTGGTGAAATCGAAATCTTTATCGTTGTTTTTCTGCGGCACCATGTCCATGTGGGCTTGCAGAATAATGCCTTTGCGATCCTCCATGCCCGGAGTGGCCGGTTTGCGCATGATGACGTTGCCGGCTTCATCGGCAAAACTTTCGACGCCGAAAGCCTTGCCTTGGGCAACTAAATATTCACGTATGGCATCTTCGTGTCCTGAGGGGCGGGGAATGGCGCAGAGCTCGGCAAATTTGGTCCAGATCTCCTGTGGTGCCAATGCCGCAATGTTTTTATTCATCTTATTATTGGTTGATCGTTAGTTTGTTAGGATTAAATCACTGTATGCAATTTTGCAAAACACTCCGTTGCGGCCTGCTGGTCACAACGGAGTATTGGTGTGAATGATCGCGTGAAAGGTGTGTTAATACTATTTCAGGCGAGCCAGCATATTTTTAGTGTTGTTCTCGATGCGGTCGAGAATGTCATCAGTGTCGTCTTTGACAAACTTCTCGCCGGTGATGTGCTCGTAGAGCTCAATGTAACGATCACTAACGCTGTTGACAAACTCATCGGTCATCTCCGGAACCTGTTCGCCCGGACGGCCTTGGAAACTGTGCTCCATCAACCATTCGCGTACAAATTCTTTTGAAAGTTGACGTTGAGGCTCTCCTGCATCGAACCGCTCCTGATACCCGTCTGCATAGAAGTAGCGTGAACTGTCCGGCGTGTGAATTTCGTCCATCAGCAAAATTTCACCATCCTTTTTGCCGAACTCATATTTCGTATCCACCAGGATCAACCCCTGTTTTGCTGCAATCTCGGTGCCGCGGGCAAAGAGTTTCAATGCGTACTCTTCCAACTTTTCGTAATCCTCTTTGCTGACCAAACCGCGTTTGATGATCTCCTCTTTGGAGATATTCTGGTCGTGTTCACCGATTTCGGCTTTGGTAGTCGGGGTGACGATCGGGTGGGGGAATTTCTGGTGCTCTTTCATGCCGTCCGGAATGGGTACCCCACAGATCTCACGAGCACCGGCTTTGTAGTCACGCCATGAGCTACCGGTCAAATAGGCGCGTACGATCATCTCGACAGGGAAACCTTCGCAACGGTGACCCACCGTTACCATTGGGTCGGGAGAAGCGATTTTCCAGTTGGGGCAGATGTCTGCTGTTGCATCGAGAAATTTCGAAGCAATTTGATTCAGTACCTGACCTTTATAGGGGATGCCCTTGGGCAGAACCACATCGAAAGCTGAGATGCGGTCGCTGGCCACCATCACCAGGTATTTATCGTCAATGTTATATACGTCACGAACCTTGCCTTTGTAAAGACTCTTTTGTCCGTCAAAATGGAAATCGGTCTTCAGAATTGCTTTTGCCATGTTTTTATTGATTTATGATGTTGTTTTTTTACCTTGTCCGGGGAAAGTCCTTATCCACCTGTCAGCAAATTTACAAAATTAATTCGAATCCCTTGAAACCTGCTAGTGTCTTTTCCCATGTTGATGTGAGAACAGTTTGTTTTATAATTGGGCCAGTTGTTTGTCGTCTTCAATAAAAAGTTTACTTTTGCATAGATAGAGGTCGTGTTAGTTATATGCGTATCATGATAGGAAATGACTTAAATAGTGATTCTTTTGAAAGTTTATTCAAATCCCATTTCGGGGATTTGGTGGGATTCGTATGTAGCTACGTGAATGACGAAGAGGTGGCTAAGGACATCGTGCATGATGTGTTCCTCGTGGTGTTGAAGAATCAAAAGAAATTGGATACTTCTTATTCTTTGAAGTCCTACCTGTTTACCTTATCCAAGAATTACGCCTTGAATTATTTGAAACATTTGCGTGTCGTGGCTATGAACGAACGGGAAGTTGTTGAGGCGTTGCAGAATGCTGATGAGGAACTGGATGATTATGAACAACGTATGGCCCGCTTGAACGAAAAGCTCGACGAATTGCCTGAAAAACAACGGGAAGTGCTGATGAAATGTTTTGTTGAAGGTCAAACATACAAGGATGTGGCTGACGGGATGGGAATTAGTGTAAATTCGGTGAAAACCCATATTTCACGAGGATTGAAATTTCTGCGAAACGAGTTGAAGGAGGAAATGGTGATGTTATTCCTGCTGAAACGGGAACGAGTATAAGTGTTTGAAAATTGGGATGTTAATTTAAAATAGTGAAAAAAATGATGAAGTTAATTGTATGTATCGTTCTGACGTTGACCTTGTCAAACGTCTTTGGACAAGAGTCCAATAATGGAAAAAAATTGTGGGCAGATTCTTTTCTAAATAAGAAAGCCCCGGAATTTGTGGTGGAAGAGTGGATTTCCCAACAACCGAAATTGAAGGGTAAATTCATTCTGATTGACTTTTGGGCAACATGGTGTGGTCCGTGCCGGAAAGCTATTCCTGAATTAAACGAATTCGCTAAAAAGTTCGGGAAAAAGTTGGTCA
>ERZ835080.982-NODE-982-length-25018-cov-13.171133_pt1 | contig 25018 bp, 18 predicted proteins | sample MGYA00519688_ERZ835080 | MGnify/ENA primary metagenome ERZ835080 (study PRJEB31850, sample SAMEA3708770) | human gut metagenome | biome: human gut; feature: human-associated habitat; material: faeces | place: China | collected 2014 ... | reverse complement strand
TTTTTTGTTGTATATTTTTTTATGATTTGTGTCTAAAATTTGTTGACTAGTGCACATACGCAATATTTTCCCCAACACCATAAGGAGGTATCCCCATGCAAGCAAAATCTAAAAAACTGATCTTCATCGCCGTTCTCCTCACAGGCTGCATCATCACCAGTCTTATAAGTACCAATGACAAAGCAAAAACGTTGCCTGGCGGCAGTAGCCTGCCTCAGTCCGCGCAAGGTGCGGTCGCATCCAAAGCAGCGCAGGCAAAAACAGTACGCGTGCAGGTGAGCGGCGCCGTGCTGGAGCCGGGAATTTACGATGTGCCTGCCAGCTGCAGAGTGGAAGAGGCCATTGCTGCTGCTGGCGGTCTGACGGAAAATGCCGACAGTGAACGCGTTAATCTGGTGCGTAAGGTGCGCGACGGTATGCAGATACGAGTACCTGTGAAGAAGGCTGCACGGACAAGCAGAACGCAGAGGAAAAGCGCTCAGGCAACTGCCGGTTATAGTGCAAGTAGCACGAAGAAGGTTGGTAGTACCAGAGCAGGCGCAGAAAAAAATAACTCTGCAGTGCAGATTGTGCGCATCAACAGCGCAAGCGCCAGTGAGCTGCAGCAGCTGCCGGGCATCGGCCCGGCGTTGGCGCAGCGCATTGTGGAAACAAGAAACAGCGGGCGTTTTACCAGCGCGGATGATTTGCTGCGTGTGCCGGGAATCGGTAAAGCCAAGCTGGCGAAGCTGCGTGATTATGTGGAGGTAGACTAGTGCAGCAGAAAATACGTTATCTACGCTTATTTTTACCGTTCATGCTGCTTTGTATATTATCCTTTCGCCTGCTAACAGTTCCACCCTCCGCCGAGCAGCAGCTTGCTGTCTGCTTTGGACGGCAGGTTGTAGTGCAGGGCGCGGTGGAGCCCTTGAGCGTGCGCAGGCAGGAAGGCTTCAGCAGCGCCGTTCTGCGCTGCCAAAGGGTGTATAGCGATACGGAGCTTGCTTACAGCGGACGCTTGCGTGTGAGCGTGAAAGGTGAGCTGCCGCAGGCAGGCTGTGTGGTTCTCAAAGGTACGTTGGAGCAGCTGGACAGTCTGCGTAACCCCGGAGGCTTTGACGCTGCCAGCTATAACAGGGTGCAGGAGCTGGGCGGACGTTTGCGCAAGGCGCAGCTGCTGAATACAGAACCGCAGGTCTTGTGGTGGCAACGCTTTGCCTTATGGAACAGGCAGCTGAGCGAACGCATGGAAGCAGCTGCCGGTGCTGAATATGGGGCGCTGTTGAGCGGTATGGTGCTTGGCGGCAGCGGCAGGCTGGACGAGGAAACTCGTGAGCTGTTTACGGATAACGGCCTGGCGCATCTGCTTTCTGTTTCGGGCACGCATATTGTGCTGCTCACAGGCCTGCTGCTTGCTTTGCTGCAGTGGGTACCGCTGCCCTGGCGTAAGGTTATTGTTATCATTTTGCTGGCTGCCTATGCTTTGCTCTGCGGCTTGCGTCCTCCGGTGCTGCGAGCACTGGCTATGAGCAGCGTTCTGCTGCTTGGCGGCAGCGGTGCGGAGCGCGGGCGCTTGCTGTGCCTGGTGGCGTCACTGCTGTTGTGCCTGCAGCCGTTATGGCTGGCCGATATCGGTTTTCAGTTATCGTTCGGGGCGGCGGCCGGACTTTTGTGGCTGTTGCCTGCATGCAAAAGGCTGCTGCCGCAGGCCTTGCCTGCGCCGATAGGCGAAGCGGCAGCAGTTTCACTGGCAGCACAGCTGGCTGTACTGCCGCTGGAGGTTTATTATTTTCACCAATTTTCGCTCATTGCTCTGGTAAGCAATATCGTGCTGGTGCCGGTGTTGGAAATTGCCGCGCAGATGGCACTCGTGGGCGCACTGTTGCCTGCCTGCGGTGATTATCTGTTGCAGCTTGCTGCCTGGCTTGCGGCGCAGGTGCTGACGCAAGCGCGTTTTTTTGCCGAACTGCCGTACAGCACTGTAGTTATCGGCAAGCTTCCTGCTTATTGCTTTGTAATCTATTATGTAGCGCTCTTTGTGTGGGCAGATTTCCCCTGGCTGCAATTTTGGAGTAATAGGGAGCGTCGCTGTATCCTGCTTTTGCATGCCTTGCTGCTTGCCGGGACGCTTGCCTATCAGCAGTATCGCACGCTGCCGCTGGCTTGCTATTTTCTGGATGTTGGACAGGGTGACTGTGCTGTTATCGTCACGCCGTCGCAGCGGGTGGCAATTATTGATACCGGCGGCTTAAAAAATCTTTCGACTGCAACGCGCGTGATAACACCATTTCTGCGCTATCTTGGCAAGCGTGAGGCGGATATCCTGCTTTTAAGCCATTATGATTTTGACCATGTCGGTGCTGCGGCGGATTTATTGCGACAGCTGCGGGTAAAAAAGCTGCTCCTGCCCAATGAAGCACTTACAGAGGAAAGGCAAAGGGTGCAGCAGGCAATTTTGGCGCAGGCCGGCAGGACGCAGGCGCATGTTGTGCAGAGCGGTGAACGATATGCGTTGGACGCTGCTGCAGAGCTTGTTTTGGTTGATGTGCCGCAGCAGGCCGTGCCGGGAAACGAAGCCAGCACGTTGGCGGCGCTGCATAGCGCGCAGGGCAGCGTGCTGTTTACAGGCGACATGGGGGAAGAACGCGAGCGAGGGCTGCAGCTGCAGCAGTACACTGTGCTGAAGGCAGGACACCACGGTTCGCATTACAGCAGCAGTATGGAATTTCTGGAGCAGGTGCGCCCGAGGCTGACGGTTATTTCCTGCGGGCGCGGCAACCGCTACGGCCATCCGCATCAGGAAACGCTGGAGCGCTTGCAGACAATAGGCAGCAATGTTGTCAGAACGGATGAGCTGGGGTGCATTAAAGTTGTTTTTGACGCAGAGAGAATAAAATGCTATAGTTATGTATATCATAAAAATGTTTTTTAGGAGTGCGAATATACTCATGGACATTAAAGCAGAAGAATTGCTTGCCAAATTACAACAGCATAAGCCGCTGCCGCAGGCGCAGGTACTGCTTTTGTGCGGCGAGGAGGATTACTACCGCAACAGCATTATTGCCGCGCTGCCGGAATATGTTTTTGGCGATACACCGGAGGCTGACCGCGAAATAACGGTCTTTGACAAGGACACCAATTTATCCGGACTGCAGGCGGCCGTCAACAGCTATCCCTTCTTCTGCGGCAAATCGCTGATTTTCCTGAAGGACGAAAAGCTGTGGGCAGCAAAGCCTGCCAAAGCAAACAGTGCTGCAGATGCGCAGGATGATACCGATTCCAAGAAAATGGAGCAGCTAGCGGCGATTGTCAGCGACGTGCCTGATTACTGTCTGCTTGTAATCAGCAGTAAGAAAATGGATAAGCGGACCAAGCTGTATAAGCAGCTTAAAGCAAGTGCGCTGATTTGTCCGTGCGAGCGCATTAAGGAAAGAGATCTTGATGACTGGCTGTACGCGCAGGCAGCAGTATACGGCGCGCATTTTACCAGAGATGCGCTGGCTGCTATCAGCGAATATATCGAGCCGGTAAAGGAAGAAATTCCCTTGGATTTGCTGCAGCAGGAAATCGGCAAGCTGGCAATTTATGCCGCAGGACGCAGAGAATGGACGGAAGAGGATGTGCTGAATGTTTTTGCACTGCTGCCAAACGCGTCATCTTTTGCGCTGACCAATTATATTATGGCAGGCAAGCTGAAGCAGTGCCTGGAGCTGTTGGCGAGCGAACGCAAGCACGGAACCTATATCCTGCCGCTCAGTGCAACTGTTGCTTTCAAGCTGCGTCAGGTGTTGCGTTATCTGGAGCTGAAGCGCAGAGGCTACGACCAGAAGGGCATTATGGAAGAGCTGGGGATGCGCAGCCCATACGCCTACAGATTTTTGGAGCGCGACAGCAGGCGCTTTGATGAAAAGCGTCTGACAGAAGCTTTGCTGGGACTATCTGATATGAATATCAAACTGCGTCAGGGCGGACGCGGATATGAAAAGCTGGAGGAAATTCTTGTCCGCCTGCTTGCCTGACAGTTCATTATCAGAAATTAAAGCTGGACAAAAGCACTTAATATCTGCTATAATAGTGAGACAGTCAACGAGGACTTTTTTGAGTAAGGAAGTAGTGTGTCCATGCTTAAAAAGGTCCTTTTTCGTTTATCTTGCAGAAAATATGTAGGGAGCATTTTTCTGCAGCATGATAATTAGGGAGTATTGAGAAAGGAGGCAGCCTTATGGCTGCACTGATCATGAACAACAAAGATTTACTGTACGTAATTAAACCTGAAGAACAAAACGAAAGCACTCTGCGTGAGCTTCTGACTCTGCATCCGGAGATTCAGTTTGTATCTCTGATGGGTGTGGATTTTGCCGGTAATGATACCGACGAAAAAATCCCGATGAAGATTTTCCTCGAGGATATCGATGGCTTTTTGGCAGGCAGCGCAGCACAGACTGACGGCTCCTCCGTTGTGCTGACCGGTATCGCTACTCTGAACGATGCCCGTGTTGATATGAAGGTTGATAAAACCGTTAACTGGTTTGTTGATTATAACTATGAGCATTTTGACGCAGAAAGCGGCCGCATGATCGGTACTCTGCGCATTCCCTGCTATCTGATTCACAACGGCAATCATGTTGATTCCCGTTCTATTTTGAATGATACTCTGGCTTATGTAGAAAAAGAAATCATGGATTTGTTTGCTAAGCATCCGGTAATTGCCGGCCTGGAGCATGTAAATCCTGCTGAGATTGAAAAGTTGCTCTTCACCAGTGCTACCGAGCTGGAATTTTGGGTAAAAACTCCGCGTGAGGACGCACCGCTGGAGGCTTTGAGCTCTTCTCAGGTAATGCAGGAGCAATACTGGCAGCGTACCCGCGGCAACGTGCGTACTGCATTGGAGCAGACGATTCAGACTTTGGAGCTGTACGGCCTGGAGCCTGAAATGGGCCACAAGGAATGTGGCGGCGTTAAAGGTCAGATTGATGCCGCAGGTCATATGACTCACGTTATGGAGCAGCTGGAGGTTGACTGGAAGTTCAGCAGCGGCGTTCAGACTGCGGATAACGAGCTTTTGGCACGTATCATCGTTAAAGAAGTTTTCCGCATGAACGGCTTGGAGGTTTCCTTCCAGGCTAAACCGATTCCCGGTGTTGCAGGCAGCGGTGAGCATACACATGTAGGCATTGCCGCAAAAATGAAAAACGGCAAGATTGTCAACCTGTTCTCGCCGAAGGATATGCATGAGGACTTCCTGTCCGCTATCGGCTACGGCGCTCTCATGGGCCTTTTGAAAAACTACGAGGTAACCAATCCGTTTATCTCCTGCACCATTGACTCTCTGAACCGTCTGAAACCCGGCTTTGAAGCTCCTGTCTGCATTGTTACCAGCCTGGGCCTGAGCCCGGATAACCCGTCCCGTAACAGAACCATTCTGGCAGGCCTGATCCGCGATCTGGACAACGATAAAGCTACCCGTATCGAAATGCGTTCTCCGAACCCGTACACCAATACCTACATTGCTATTGCTGCCTTCTATCTGTCCTGCCTCGACGGCATCAAGGCTTGCGTAGAATCCGGCAAGGACCTGAAGGCTTTGGAAAAGGAAATTTCCAAGAAGGCCGGCGAAGAGGGCTTCTATCTGGATACCGACCGTCAATACCGCACTGAGGAAGACGTGTTTGAAGATTTCAGTGCTGAAGAACGCAGCAAGCTGTTCGGTGAACCGCCTGCTACCGTTTGGGAAAATCTCTGCGCCTTCGAAAAATATCCGGAAAAGGTTGCCGTGCTTACTCAAGGCAATATCCTGAAAAAGGAATATATCGACTCCTTCATGCAGGGCGCGCTGATTCGCTGGAAAACCGAGCTTTTGACTCGTCTGATTCCGGAAAACTATCAGGCTGTTATCGACATGAAACGCCTGCATAACCAGGAAACCTGCACCGACTGTGATTTGGCAATGTGGCGTAAAATCCAGAACCTGCGTGCTAAGCTGGCTAAGGATTCCTTCGAAGAGAAGAGCATCTTTACCAGTATCCGCAGAGCTGTTGCCGATGGCGATTACGATACTGTTTCCAAGCTCAAGGTTGAGATGGGGGCAACTATGGAAGAGCTCAAGACTCTGTATCACGATTACAAGCAAAATATTATCGATTAATTTATCTGCTTCTTGCATGGCTGCTGTACTCAAAGTGCGGCAGCCATTTTTTCTTCCTGCTTCCTTTAGAGTGCGATTATGGCAAAATTAACCCCGAAAACTTTCCTATCAGCTTATTTTTTTGCATGAAACTGTTGAGTTAAATGCTGTTTTGTGGTAAAATATCAAAGATATATTGACAGTATTTTTCGGTTGTCAAAAGAAAGGCGATGATAGCTGTGGAGCAGGTCAGAGATGTTCCTAACTATATTCGCCAAATGTATACCGATAATCATTTCATGACTAAGTTCGGTGTGCATATTGGTGAGATAAAGTGTGGCAGTGCTGAAGTCAGCATTGATGTTGATCCGGCAAAGCATTTTAATCATCGGGATATTTGTCACGGCGGAGTTATGCTTGGTTTGGCTGACTCTGTTTTGGGCGTTACCGGTGCAAGTGTGGGCGCAGTAGTGGCAACTCTCAATTTCAGCATGAATTTTATCAAAGGTGTCCATGAGCCGACTACATTGACTGTAAGAAGCCATATCAAGCATTCGGGACATTCTACGATGGTTATTGAGGCTGAAATGACAGACAGCGAAAAGCATTTAATTGGGACGATTTTAACAACGATGTTTGTCGTCGACAGATTTAAAGAAATACCCGCCAAATGGTGAGCTTAGCCGAGTTGATTTGGAAGGGAAATGACGCGGAAGACCGCTTAATATCAAGGAGGATATGATGGATTTTGCATTAAACGAGGAACAATTAGAATTACAGGAAATGGTAAGGGAGTTTGTTGAAAAAGAAATTACCCCTTACGCTGCTGAAATGGATGCAGAAAACCATATGCGTGACGGCCTGATTGACAAGGCTAACGAAATGGGCTTGCTGAACGTTATTGTTCCAGAAGAATTAGATGGCCCCGGCTTAGACAGTATTTCTGTTGCTACCATTTATGAAGAGCTGGGCAAAGGCTGCGCAGGTGTTGCAACCTCTTTGGCTGCCAACAGCCTGGCAACTGTACCTGTTCTGCTGGCAGGCACCGATGAGCAAAAGAAAATGTATTGCGATATCCTGAACAACGGCGGTCTGGCTGCTTTCGCTCTGACCGAACCCGGTGCAGGCAGTGATGCAGGCGGTGTTTCTACCCGTGCTGTACACAACAAGGAAGAGGGTACCTACACTCTGAACGGTACCAAAATGTTCATCACCAACGGTGGCCTGGCAGAAATTTTCCTGGTGTTCGCTAACACCCGTAAAACCGGCGGTATCCGTGGTTTGACTGCTTTCATCGTTCCGAAAGACACCCCGGGCTTCTCCGTTGGCAAAAAAGAAAACAAAATGGGCATCCGTCCTTCCAATACTACCGAGCTGGTTCTGCAAGACGTTGTTATTCCTGAGGCCTATCGCGTAGGCCGCGAAGGCGAAGGCTTCCGTATTGCTATGAATACCTTAGACAGCGCTCGTCCGTTCGTTGGCGCTGTTTCCGTAGGTATCGCTCAGGCTGCTCTGGATTGCGCTGTTAAATACGCTAAGGAGCGCCGTCAGTTCGGCCAACCGATTGCTTCCTTCCAAATGGTTCAAGGCATGCTGGCTGACATGGCTATGAAGGTTGAAACTGCTCGCCTCATGGTTCAAAAGGCTTGCTGGATGCGTGACCAGGGCATGGAATTCTCCAAAGAGGCTGCTATGGCTAAATGCTATGCTGCCGATACCGCTATGCAGGTAACTACCGACGCTGTTCAGGTAATGGGTGGCTACGGCTACACTAAAGAGTATCCTGTAGAGAAGATGATGCGTGACGCTAAAATCATGCAAATCTACGAAGGCACCAACCAAATTCAACGTCTGGTTATTGCCAACAAGCTGTTATACTAATAGCTATCATAACAAAGATAATTTTATTGAGAGCTGCTGCACTTTTGTGTGGCAGCTCTTTGTTGTTTTTATTCGTGACAATGGTTTACACGTATGCTAAAATATAAGGATAAAGAGCTTTTAAAGCATAATAAAAAGCAGAATCTTTGCCACAAATCATTTTGCTGAGAATTGGGGGGCAAATAAATTGTTAGCTGATAATTTAAAGCAGGTTCAGGAGCAGATAGCGACTGCTTTGGACAAGCGTAAAAATAAATACCTGCTCACAGGAGATAAGGTAACGTTGGTGGCGGTGACGAAAAATCATCCGCCCGAAATTATTACGGATATCGAAGCCTTGGGCATTGCCAACGTAGGCGAAAACCGCGTGCAGGAGGCTAAGCATAAGCAGGAGGCCTTGGGCAAATACGGCTACTGGCATCTTATCGGCCATCTGCAGACAAATAAGGCACGTCAGGCAGTTGCTTTGTTTGACCTTATTGAATCGGTAGACAGCGAGCATTTGCTGGCTGCGGTTGATAAGGAGGCAGAACGCATCGGTAAGGTGCAGGATATCCTTTTGCAGCTGAATATTGCCCATGAGGAGCAAAAGTCCGGCTTAGACAAGGAGGATTATCTGGCGCTGCTGCCGAAGCTGCCCGAATATAAGCATGTGCGTCTGCGCGGACTGATGGTTATAGCCCAAAAATGCGAAGATATTGAGCAGACAAGACCGGTGTTTGCGGCAGGCTACCGCGCATTTGCCCGTTTAAAGCAGCAGTATCCGCAGGCAGATATTCTGTCTATGGGTATGAGCAATGATTACACAGTTGCAATAGAAGAAGGTGCCAATATTGTGCGTGTAGGCACAGCCTTGTTCGGACAGCGTGATTATAGTCTGAAATTTTAAGACATAGATAAGGTTGGTGACGTAATGAATATTATTGATAAAATCATGAATGCATTAAGTCTTTATGACGAGGAAGAAATCATCGAGGAAGAAGTAGAGCAAAAGCCTGCCAAGACCGAGCAGGAGCCGGCTAAACCCAAGAAACGTTTCTTCGGCAGCAAGGAGCCTGCTGCTGCAGCACCGGCAGAGGAGCCTAAGCGTGAACGCAAATCCATTTTGAACTTTAAGGGTTCGGCAGCAAAGCCGGAGCCGGTTAAAAATGAAAAAATGGGCAGCAAAACCATTAACCTGCCTATTGCCGACAAGCTGATGACAGTTGTGCTGTTGGAGCCTGTCGATTTCAATGATTCTCCTAAGATTGCCGATTATCTGCGTGATAATCAGGCTGTAGTTGTTAATTACGATAAGACAGATAATGTTGTTGCCAAGCGTATGACCGATTTTATCAGCGGTACTGTTTATGCTATCGGCGGCAGCATGAAAAAGCTGGGCCGCAATATTGTTATCTGCGCCCCGAAAAACGTAGATATAGATGCGGGCGAAGAGCACGAGCTTGACGAGAGGGGAAATAATCCATGGGACAAATAGCAGTAAAGAAGATTGCATTTATCGGCGGCGGCGCTATGGCCAAAGCTATTATCAAGGGAATTATAGGCGGCGGCCTGATTGCGCCGGAGATGATTACCGTAGGCGAGCCGACTGAGGCACATGCGCACAGTTTGCATGAAGCCTATGGTGTAAATGTTACTACGGATAATAAAGAGGCAGTAAAGGATGCTGACCTGGTAATCTTTGCCGTTAAGCCTCAGGTTGCACCGGTGGCGCTGGTGCCTGAGCTGATGGCTGCGATGAAAAAAGATGCCTGGGTGCTTTCTATCATGGGCAGTGTTACGCTGGAGCAGCTGCATGCCTATGCTCCGGGGTTCCCGGTAATCCGCACGATGCCCAACACTCCGCTGGCAGCAGGCGCCGGCATGACTGCCATCTGCTGCGATGAGGCCGTAACCGAGCCGATGAAGCAGACTGCGGCAGCAATTTTCAGCAGCTGCGGCGAAATAGAATTTGTAGATGAAAAAGCATTGCAGGCGATTACCGCAATTTCCGGCTGCGGACCGGGATATTGCTTTGTGATTATTGATGCACTGGCTGACGCAGGCGTGCGTGCCGGTCTGCCACGCGCGCTGGCTATCAAGCTGGCGGCACAGACATTGGCAGGCAGCGGCAAGCTGTGCGTAGAAAGCGGCCTGCATCCGGCACAGCTGCGCGACCAGGTAACAAGCCCCGGCGGCACAACTATTGCCGGTATCCATGCTTTGGAAAACCATTGCGTGCGCGGTGCTTTTTATGATGCGGTACAGGCAGTGCTGCAAAGAGATAAGGAATTACAGGGGAAATAATTTATGGCAGACAGAGAAAAAATTCTGCGTTACTTTAAAGCCGGCGGTGACGAACAGCTGGCGGCCAAGCTGCTGGATTTGGCCGAGGGCGCCAATAAATCACGCAAGTTCCGTGTGAGCGAGTTTCTTGATCCTCATGCCTATAATGTTGCGGAAATTATTGCGGCGAACTACGAAAATGTGCGTCTGGAAAGCGACGGCGGCTTCAGTAATGCCGAAAGGGTGAAGGCTGCCTTTGTTGCCGATGATTTTTACGGTCAGCCGGATTTTGGCATGGCCTATTTTCTGGCGGCCTGGGATAAGCGCTATTATGATTTGTCGCATCGCGATATTCTCGGTGCGTTTATGGGCACGGGCTGCAAGCGCGAGGCCTTGGGCGATATCGTTTTTGTGCCCGAGGGAGCGCAGTTCGTAGTAGAAAAATCGCTGGTAAATTATCTTACCGGTAATCTGACGCAAATCGGTTCTGCGCCGGTAACGCTTACGGAAATGCCCCGCGAGGAATTGCTGCAGAAGGAAGAAAAGGTTAAGCTGATTAACGCGACAGTCGCTGATTTGCGCCTTGATGCCGTGGCAGCGGCAGGCTATGGCGTAAGCCGCAGCCGTATGGCGGATGAAATCAAAAGCCTGAATGTCAAGGTAAACTGGAAAGAGGCCAAGAAGGCGGCACAGCCGGTGAACGAAGGCGATGTAATTTCCTTCCGCGGCCGTGGACGAGTAGAGATTGAGGAAATCCGCGGCACTACTAAAAAAGGACGCATCAGCGTAACGCTGAAGCGTTATATCTAGGAGGATAAACCATGCTTAATCCGGAGGATTTAAAGAAAAAAACTTTTACCAAGGGTTTTCGTGGCTATGAGGTAGAAGAGGTAGACAAGTTTCTTGCCAAGCTGATTAAGGAATACGAATACCTATATCTGGATAACCTGGAGCAGAAGGAAACTATCGAGCGCGTCAGCTCCAAACTGGAATATTATCAGCAGATGGAGGCTACCATGCAGAGCACTTTGGCTGTGGCGCAGGAAACTGCTGACGAGGTAAAGAACGCCAGCGAAAAGAAGGCGGCGCTGCTGGAGAAGGAAACGGCAGTGAAATGCGAGCAGCAGCTGAGCGAAGCGAAGGCTGCGGCGCAGAAGCTGCACGACGATACCATGGCGCATGCCGAGGATTTGTATAATCAGACAAAGAACAAAACCGACAACATGCTGCAGGCAGCGATGGCTGAATGCAATAAGCTGCGCGAAGAGGCTAAGGCTTATGCCGAAAAGCTGCGCAGCAGTGCCGAGGTAGATGCCGATAAACTGCGCATTACTACCGAGGATGTCTGCAAAAAACGCGCCAACAGCGCTGCCAGTGAGGCTAACAAGCTGCTGGAGGATGCACGTAGCGAAGCCGGCAGAATGATGCTGGATGCAAATACTAAATATCGTAAACTGGTGGGAGATGCAGAGGAACGCAGCCGTAAAATTATTTTTGAGGCTGATGCCAAGGCTGCTATGGCCGAACAGGCTTATAACGAGCAGGTGAAAAAGGCGGCGCTGCATCGAAAAAATATGCTGCATCTGTTGGAAACGCAGGTTGAGCTGCTCAAAAACTATGCCAGTCATAACGAAGAATAGTCGGAGGCTGAATGATGATTATCTTAGTGAGGCATGGTGAAGCAACGCATCATACGCAAAGATTGACCGGCGGCTGGACGGATTCGCAGCTGACCGAAAAGGGAAGGGCGCAGATAAAGGCTGCTGCGGTAAAGCTGGCGAAGGATTTTGCCGGACGTAATTGCAAGCTGCGGATTCTGGCAAGTGATTTGCAGCGCGCTTCCGCATCGGCGCAGATTATTGCCGATGAGCTTGGCTTTAAGGGCGAAATAGAGCATTGCCGTTTCCTGAGGGAAAAGAATAACGGCATTGCTGCCGGCATGACAGAGGAAGAGGCCAAGAAGCATTTTTGCAAGCCTGCTTCCGAACAGGAGCTGGATCACCGCAACTATCCCGGCGGTGAAACGCGCAATGAATTTTATCGCCGTAATGTACACGGCTTGTGGCATTGTGCGGATGTCGACAAGGAAAATCTGCTGATTGTTGCGCATAAGGGCACGATTCAGAATATTATTTTCCGTTGGCTGGGAATGGATATGCAGCAGGTGGCGGCGTTTAACTTTTCGGTTGATGTGCAGCCTGCCAGCGTAACTGTTCTGGGGATTAACAAATGGCATGAGCATGCTGTTTTCCGCTTGAATGACGTAAGTCATCTGACGCAGGGAAAGGGCTTTGGCGTGTTTGAGTTTAAGTACGAGAAGTGAATAAGGCTGTGAATGACCGCTTGGGTGCTTGGGGAAAAGCGCTTAAGCGGTTGTTTTTGTGTTCTCACTATACTAATGGCTTTTTTTGTCGTTTTATTCACCCCCTAAAGCAAAAAAATAAAAAAATTTTTAAAGGGGGTGAATAATTTGCGTTTTTTAGCCATTAGTATAATGAGTTTTCTTTTTTCTCTCTTTCTTTTTTATAATTTTTTCTTTCTGTCTTTATTTCTTTTGGCTGTGATAAAAGCTACTAGCGTAAGCTAGTAGTAACCTTGTTCTTTAGAGTACTACCTAAAGCATAGACGTAAAGTACGGTAGAAGTAGAGCGTAGGGTGTAGGGGGAATTTTATACTGTATATACTGTACCCAGAAGTATGGACACTTTGAGAGAATAAAACAGCAGTAATTCAGCAAAGGTGGAGGTTTTGCTTGCTGGAGAAAGTTAATGATGCTAGAATAATAGCAGATGTTTTAAAATTAATAATTTGCTATAGAGGTGAATGGTAATGATTGATAAAAAGGCTTTTTCAGATGCGCTTGCAAATTATAAAAAGGATTTTGTTGCCGGCTGGTGGGCAGATGAAAACTTTAAATGGGAAGCTGTAAAGTGTTTTCAGGATAATTGGAATATAGATGCAGAGGATTTTGCAGAGATGCTTAAACGCTCTTTGGCAAAAACGTATGGTTTATTAGCGTCAATGAACAATTTTCCCAGACAAATGATAGAAATATTTGCTGAAGAAGCTCCTGATAAGGTAAAAATGATGTTTGTTGCTCTATTCGATGAAAATAAGAATATCGTTGAGCGCATTTTGAATTTTAAAGAGCAAGCTGAGCAATTATTGAAAGATCATGGTAATGATGCAAAGAATCACTACCAAAACGAAAATTCAATCAGCACATATTTATGGCTGATGTATCCCGATAAGTATTATATATATAAATTTGGTGAGATAAAGTCATGTGCGGAAGTCTTGCAAAGCAGCTATAAGTTTAAAAAGGGCGCTTATGAAGATAATCTGAGAAATTTTTATTCGTTTTACAATGAGCTCTGTGTTAATTTACAGGGTGATGCCGAAATGAAAAAGCTCTTGGCAGATAATCTGACGGAAGATTGTTATCCTGATAAAGAGCTGAGAACATTAACTATGGATTTTGGCTTTTATATTAGCAGAAAATGTACTGAAAAGGAAAATGAAAAACAAGAACTAGCACAAGAAGCACAACCGGAAATAGCTTCTGTTCCTGCTGTTGAGTCTGATACAACTACGCAGGCCGAAAAACAATATTGGTGGTTGAATGCCAATCCTAAGGTTTGGAGCTTTTCCGATATTCATATTGGCGAAAAGGTTGAGTGGACTTTTTTTAACAGCTCCGGTAATAAAAGACGTATCTTTAAAAATTTTGAGGATGCTAAAGTAGGCGATATTGTTATTGGCTATGAGTCCAATCCGGTTAAGCAGATAGTATGTATTTGTAAAATAGCAGATAAGCAGGATGGCAAGAGTATCTTTGTTGAAAAAACTGAGAACTTAGATGTTCCTATAGAGTATTCTGTTTTAAAATCTGTCAAAGAATTATCTGAAATGGAATATTTAAAAAATCCATTAGGCAGCTTATTCAAACTTACCAGTGATGAATTTAAGAATGTAATGGATTTAATTCGTGAAGATAATCCGTCAGATAATAGTAAGCCGGTTAACAAGGCATATTCCAAAGATGATTTTCTTGCCGAGGTTTATATGACCGGTGCTAAATATGACCGTTTGCTCAATGTCCTTAAGCGAAAGAAAAATATAATTCTTCAAGGTGCGCCCGGTGTAGGAAAAACCTTTGCTGCCAAAAGATTAGCGTATGCAATGATGGGCGAAAAAGATAAAGAGCGCGTTGAATTTATACAATTCCACCAGAATTATTCCTATGAAGATTTTATGATGGGATATAAACCTACTGAAAATGGCGGCTTTGAAATGCAGTATGGCGTATTTTATCGTTTCTGCAAAAAGGCTGAAAATAATCCCGAGAAAGATTACTTCTTTATCATTGACGAAATTAACCGTGGCAATATGAGTAAAATTTTTGGTGAGCTGCTGCTTTTGATTGAAAAGGATTATCGCGGTACTTCTTCCAAGCTGGCATATCAGAATTTGAATTTTTCCGTTCCGGAAAATCTTTATATCATTGGTATGATGAACACTGCTGACAGAAGCCTTGCGATGATTGACTATGCTTTGCGAAGACGCTTCAGCTTTTTTGATATGGAGCCCGGTTTTGATACTGAGGGCTTTAAGGAATATCAGGAAAAACTTGCCAGTGATAAATTTAATGCTTTGATAGAGTGCATTAAGGAGCTTAATAATGAAATAGCTGATGATCCGTCTTTGGGAAAAGGTTTTTGTATCGGACATAGCTATTTCTGTGGCTTGCAAGCAGATGAGTGTACGCAGGAATTGCTTGAAGGTATAGTAGAGTATGATATTTTACCGATGTTAAGTGAGTATTGGTTTGATAATCTTACAGAAAAAGTTGCTCCTTGGAGTGAAAAACTATACGGTGCTTTAAATGATTAAGGATAAAAGCATCTTCATCAAAAACATTTATTATATGCTTGCCTATGCATATCAAAGTCTGCAGCAAGAAAATTATAAGGATATTGCTACAGAGAAGTTTGATAATGTGCATAATCTCTTAGCGGCAATTTTGGCTAAAGGTGTAGCTTTACAGCTTAAACAGGGATTGTACAGAGAGTATGTCAATCATCAGGATAATCTGATGCTGTTGCGCGGAAAAATAAATATTCATGGCAGTATTAAGAATAAAATCATGCGCAAGCAGCTTCTGACCTGTGATTATGATTTGCTTTCTGAAAATAATTTGCTCAATCAAATTATCAAAACCACAATTGTGTTGTTGATAAGAATTGCGAATGTGAAGGAAAAATATAAAAATGAACTGCGCAAGGAGCTTTTGTTTTTCAACAATGTTGATACATTGGAAGCAAAATCAATTAAGTGGTCAAATTTGACGTTTCAGCGTAACAATCGCAATTATCAATTGTTGGTGGGGATTTGTCAGCTTATTATCGAAGGACTGTTGCTTACGACGGAGAGTGGTGTCTACAGATTACAATCTTGGATAGATGAGCAGAGAATGTGCCATTTGTACGAAAAATTCATTTTGGAGTATTATAAAAAGCATTATCCTGTTCTTTCTGTCAAAGCAGCACAGATACCTTGGTGGTTAGATGACGGTGTAAGCTATATGCTGCCTAAAATGCAAAGTGATATAACCTTACGAAAAGGAAATACGGTGCTTATTATTGATGCTAAGTATTACAGTCATACGATGCAGACAAATTTTTCTAAACGGAGCTTGATTTCCCACAATTTATATCAAATTTTTACTTATGTAAAGAATTATTCTTATAGCTTTGGCGAGTATGAGAATAAAGTTTCCGGTATGCTGCTTTACGCAAAAACCGATGAAGAAATTCAGCCGGATAACGTATATCAAATGCATGGCAATCAGATATCTGTAAAAACGCTGGATTTGAATAAGGATTTTTCCGAAATCAAGCAACAGCTTGCCAGAATTGCGGATTCACATTTTGCTTTGTCAAAAACTCATTGACTTCTTGCTACAGCTAATGTATAATAATATCGTTTATTGATATTTGTTAACGCGATGAAAAAGACAGTAGCTTGCGGCGCAGGTTAAGCGAGCCGGGGGATGGTGCAAGCCCGGACGAAGTAAAGCAGGTGAAAATCACTTTGGAGCGGGTGCGGCGAACCTTAGTAGCTGCATACGGGAGCGCCCGATATTGCGCACACGAGTGGCGTGCGGCAAAGGCTGTCGTCATGAGGGTGGTACCACGGAGTACACGTTTTGTTAATGATGTATGATACGTAAGCGTATTGATCGTTGTTAGTCTACAGCTTCGTCCCTTATCTGAGGGACGAAGCTTTTTTTATTATTGCTATATTTTTTTGTTTAATAAAATTGGAGGTTATTAGTAATGGACTATGGTAAAACACTGAATCTGCCCGAAACAGAGTTCCCTATGCGTGCCGGTCTGCCGCAACGCGAACCTGATTTTCTGAAATTCTGGGAAGAAAACGATATTTATGGCAAAAAGCAGGCTCTGCATGCAGGCCACAAGAAATTTGTTCTGCATGACGGCCCTCCGTATGCAAACGGCAAAATCCACATGGGTCATGCCCTGAACAAAATCTTAAAAGATATCATCATGAAATACAAATATGCTCGCGGCTTCGACACCCCGTATGTTCCCGGCTGGGATACCCACGGCATGCCGATTGAGCACGCTGCTATCAAAGAGCTGGGCCTGAACCGCAATGAGCTGGATCCGCTGACTCTGCGCCGCAAATGCCACGACTTCGCTCTGCAATGGGTTGATATCCAACGCGAAGACTTCAAACGTCTGGGCGTTCTGGGTGATTGGGAAAATCCGTACATCACTCTGCATCACAGTTTTGAAGCTGAGCAGATCCGTGTATTCGGTACTATGGCTAACAAAGGCTATATCTATAAAGGCAAAAAGACCGTTTACTGGTGCCCGCACTGCGAAACCGCTCTGGCTGAAGCAGAAATCGAATACGGCGAACAAAAAACTCCGACTATCTTCGTAAAAATGCCGCTGGTAAAAGACAACGGCCAAACTCCGGAAGCTGCTAAAGGCAAAAAAGCTTACATGGTAATTTGGACCACCACTCCGTGGACTATGCCTGCCAACGTTGCTGTTGCTCTGAACCCTGCTCTGGAATATGCTTGGGTTGAATGCGAAGGCGAAGTTCTCTTCATGGCTAAAGACCTGCTGGCTCAGGTTGGCGCTGTCTGCCACAAGGATCTCAGCAATATCCTCGGCACTACTCTTGGTAAAGATATGGAATTCGCTGAATGCGTGCATCCGTTCCCTGAATACAACAACCGCCGTTCTCTCGTAGTTATGGCTGACTATGTAACTACCGAAGCAGGTACCGGTTGCGTACATACCGCTCCCGGTCACGGCGATGTCGACTTTGAAACCGGCCTGAAATACAAGCTGCCGATTCTCTGCCCTGTTGATTCCCAAGGCAAGCTGACCGAAGAAGCTGGCGAACGCTTCAAGGGTATGTTTGTATTCGACGCTAATATCCCGGTACTGAAATATCTGGCTGAGCTGAACTGCCTGCTGGGCAAAGAAAACATTAAGCACCAATATGCACACTGCTGGCGCTGCAAAAACCCGATTATCTTCCGCGCAACCTCTCAATGGTTCGCTTCTATCGACGGCTTCCGTGATGAAGCACTGAAATCTATCGACGATGTACAGTGGATTCCTTCCTGGGGCCAACAACGTATCCATAACATGGTAAGCGACCGTCACGACTGGTGCATCAGCCGTCAGCGCGTATGGGGCGTACCTATCCCGGTATTCTACTGCGATAACTGCGGTGAGCATCTGATTAACGAAGCTACCATCGACTCCGTTGCCAACTGGTTCGAAAAAGAAGGCAGCGATGCATGGTGGGCTCACACTGCAGAAGAGCTGCTGCCGGAAGGCACTGTCTGCCCGAAATGCGGCGGCAAGCACTTCCACAAGGAAAGCGACATCATGGACGTATGGTTCGACAGCGGTTCTTCTCACATGGCTGTTGCCGCAAAGCGTCCGGAGCTGTCCTGGCCGGTTGCTATGTACCTCGAAGGCAGTGACCAGCATCGTGGCTGGTTCCAGTCCTCTCTGCTGACCTCCGTTGCTGTTGCAGGCCGTGCTCCGTACGAATCCGTACTGACTCATGGTTATGTAGTTGACGGCGATGGCCGCAAGATGTCCAAATCCGTAGGTAACGTTATCGTTCCGCAGGATGTAATCAAGCAATACGGCGCTGATATCATCCGCTTGTGGACTGCTTCCTCCGATTACAAGGCAGATATCCGTATCTCCCCGAAAATTCTGAAGCAGCTGGCTGAGGTATACCGCAAAATCCGTAACACCATCCGTTACATCCTGGGCAACACCAACGATTTCAACTACGAAACCGATGCAGTTCCGTTCAACGAAATGCTGGAGCTTGACCAATGGGCTCTGATGCATCTGCAGCTGCTGAAGAAGGAAGTTACCGCTGCTTACGAAAGCTATGATTTCCATGTACTGTATCATGCAATCCACAACTTCTGCACCGTTGAAATGTCCAGCTTCTATCTGGATATCATCAAGGACCGCCTGTATGCTTATAAGGCTGACAGCAAAGAGCGTCGCAGCGCACAAACCGCTATGCATGAAATCCTTATGGATCTCATCGTTATGCTGTCCCCGGTACTGAGCTTCACTATGGAAGAGGTATGGCAGTTCATGAAGAAACCTGCTAATGCTCCGGAATCCGTACAAATGCTGCCTTGGCCGGAGGTTAAGGAAGAATACATCAACGAAGAGCTGGAAACTAAATGGGATAACTTCATTGAAATCCGCAGCGAAATCACCAAGGTGCTGGAGCTGGCTCGTCGTAACAAACAAATTGGTCACTCCCTGGACGCTAAGGTTGAGTTGCACGCCGAAGGCGAAGCTCTGGCTATCCTGAAATCCGTAGAAAAAGACCTGGCAACTCTGCTCATCGTTTCTCAGGCAGTTGTTGTTGAAGGCGCTGCAGAAGGTGCCGAAGCAACCGGTCGTGAGGACCTGAAGGTTACCGTTGCTGCTGCCGAAGGCCACAAGTGCGAGCGTTGCTGGATTTACAGCGATGAGGTTGGTCAGGACGCTGAGCATCCGACTCTGTGCAAACGTTGCGCTGAAGCAGTTAAAGCTTGAGTATAAGGCATCATCTTTGCATAAAGCTGTAGCCGACCTCAAATAAAAGCTTAAAGCCGTCGTATCATGTAAATTTTTGCTGATACGGCGGCTTTTTTGCTACAAATTTTACAAAAAATTATTTTGCTTTATTGTCTATCTATGGTACAATACTGTTAATATTATATATTTTACGGAGGTGAAACTGTTTTTCTGCAATCTGCAGGATTACAGAGATTTTTGGACTATCTCATATGTTTGTTTAATGTTATAGCGATTTTATTTTTAGTAGCGCTGAACGGCTTTTTTGTAGCGTCGGAGTTTTCTATCGTCAAGGTACGTCCTTCGCGTCTTGATGCACTGATTAAGGAAGGCAATACTCGGGCAGAAAGCGCTAAGCAGGTAACGGAGCATCTCGATGCCTATCTTTCGGTGACACAGCTGGGTATCACGCTGGCATCTCTGGGCCTTGGCTGGATTGGTGAGCCGACGGTGGCGAAGTTGATGCATCCTGTATTTAATCTGCTGCAGCTGCCGCCGCAGGTTGAGCATACAATAGCTTTTGTTGTCGGCTTCGGTGTTATCACTGCTTTGCATATCGTTTTGGGCGAGCTGGTGCCTAAATCATTGTCTATTCAAAAGACTGAGCAGATTGTTCTGTTTGTGGCAGCTCCGCTGATTCTGTTTGATAAGCTGATGTATCCGGCGGTGTGGTTTTTAAATCATGTTGCTAACTGGACGCTGCGTCGTATAGGCGTTGAGGCTGCAAGCGAAGCAGAAGAGGCACACAACGAGGACGAAATCCGCATACTGATGGAAGAAAGCCACAAGCATGGCTATATTGATAAAACAGAGCTTACTTATCTGGATAACGTCTTTGACTTTTCCGACCGTCGTGCCAGCGATATCATGGTACCGCGTACCGATATGATCTGCCTGTATCTGGAGGATTCCTGGGAGGATAATATCAAGACGGCGCTGGAAGAGCGCATGACGCGTTATCCTATCTGTGATGAGGACAAGGATCACATTATCGGCTTTTTGCATATCAAGGATTTGCTGCGCAGCTTAAATGCCGGCGAGCGTCCTGATCTGCGCAGTCTGGCGCGTAAGGTGCTGCTGGTGCCGGAATCTCTGCCTATCAGCAAGCTGCTGCGTATTCTGCAGAAGCATCGCAGTCAGCTGGCAATCCTCGTTGACGAATACGGCGGTACCGCAGGTATGGTTACCGTTGAGGATATCCTGGAGGAAATCGTAGGCGAGATTCAGGACGAGTTTGACGAGGAACGTCCGGAAGTAGAGGAAAAGGGCAGCAAAACCTATTCTGTCGACGGCAAAATGCTGTTGGAGGATGTTAACGATACCTTTGAGCTGGCCTTGGATACCGAAAACTGTGATACTATCGGCGGCTGGGTTTATTCTCAGCTTGATTATCCGCCTAAGGTAGGGCAGAAGGTGCAGACACCTGCTGCTGCCTTTACGGTAGAAGAGATTGATAAGATGCGTATTGTGCGTGTCGGCATCCAGCTTTTGCATGAGCCGGAAAAGATTCACGAGGAGCTTCAGGAGGAGCACCTGGAGGATGTAAAATAATATCTGCATAAAAAGAGAGCACGCTGAGATTGATTTCTCAGCGTGCTCTCTAGCGTTGTGCTTATAAATCGTGGAATTTCATACCGATGTTGCTGTGACGCAGGAAGTTAAGAGTTACCTCGGGGAAGGAGGCGTAGCTTAAAACGTCTTCAATCGGTGCGTTGGGGAAGCCTTCCTCAGCCAGCTTTTCACGCAGCTTTTTCATTTGCGGCGGAATATCGTCGGCAGGACGGTGGTCGATTTGCGGCGCGTCACCGATGGCCAGGCGTTTAACCTCAGGGTCAATCGGTCCCGGAGTGCGGCCGTATTTGCCAAGGATTAAATCCTTAACCTCGCGGGGAATCATCTTATAGCGTCCAAGTGCAACGTTCAATACGGACATAGAACCTACAATCTGGCTTGTAGGAGTAACTAGCGGCGGATAGCCAAGCTCGGCACGCACGCGCGGCATTTCCTCAAGCAGCTGCGGATATTTGTCGGCAACGCCCATTTCCTTCATCTGGTTCAGCAGGTTGGAAAGCATACCGCCCGGAATCTGGAAGGTGAGCACCTTGGGATCAATGGGGATGTTGGCGTTCAGGTTGAAATCGTGGATAAGGTTCTTGCGTACATCCTTGAAATAGTCAGCCAATGCATTAAGCTCGGAAAGGTTGATGCCTGTATCGTAGGGAGTGCCCTCCAGCGTTGCTACCAGAGCTTCGGTGCAGGGCTGGCTGGTAGATTCAGAGAACGGAGAAAGCGCAGTATCAATCATGTCCGCACCGGCTTCAACAGCCTTCAGGTAAGTCATATCACCCATACCGCTGGTGAAGTGAGTGTGCAGGTCGATAGGCAGGTCAAGCTCCGCCTTCAGGCTGCGGATAAGGCTTTCGGCAGCGTAGGGACGCAGCAGGCCGGCCATATCCTTGATGCAGATAGAATCTGCGCCCATCTGTGCCAGCTCTTTACCTAATTGAACGAAGTCCTTGTCCTGATGGTAGGGGCTGATGGTATATACAATACAGCCCTGAACATGTGCGCCTGCTTCCTTAGCGGCACGCATTGCGCATTCCAGGTTGCGAGTATCGTTAAGAGCATCGAAAATACGGATAATAGATACGCCGTTATCAACAGAACGGTTTACAAATTCGCGTACAACGTCATCGGCATAATGGTTATAACCCAAAATGTTCTGACCGCGCAGCAGCATTTGAATTGGGGTTTTGCGCAGATGCTTTTTGAGCGTGCGTAGACGTTGCCAGGGATCCTCGTTAAGGAAGCGCAGGCAGGAGTCAAAGGTGGCGCCGCCCCAAGCCTCCAAAGCATAGTAGCCGGCGTTATCCAGCTGTTCCAGTGCCGGCAGCATGTCGCTGATGCGCATTCTGGTGGCAGCAAGGGACTGGTGGCCGTCACGCAGGACGGTTTCAACTATTTTTACGGGTTTCTTCTCCATGGCAGTACTCCTTTTATTAGTATAGTTCGTTAATTAACGCTGATTTATAGCTGTCATTATTATAGCATAAATCTGTATTCATGTATACAATATACTGGCTTTACAGGCAATAAAAAATGGCGGTCACACTCGGTGACCACCATAAAAGTGAATTAGTTACGCGGAGTAGGCTGATTGCTGACAACAGGCTTGCCCATGATTTCGTTAACGCGGTCCTTAATGCTGCGTTTCTTTTTAGTGGGCTGGTTGCTTACTACAGGTGCCTGGTTGGCATTGCCTTCAGTTGTTACCGTAGCGGGAGCCTGCTTGTCTTTGTCCTTATCTTTATCCTTGTCTTTATCTTTGTCCTTATCATCCTGCTTGATTTCCGGTTCCGGCGGAACAGCTACGCCCGGATTACTGAAGCCGGTGCGCGGAGTAGAGGCCAGAGCGTTGACCATGAAATCATGCCAGATAGAAAGCGGAGCGCCGCTGCCGTACATACGGTTCATAGATTTGTTGTTATCATCGCCAACCCATACGGCAGTACTGAGGTCGGGAGTGTAACCAACGAACCAGGCATCAATGTAGGTATCGGTAGTACCGGTTTTACCTGCTGCCGGACGGCCGATTCCCATGCCGCCTGCAGTGCCGCTGATAAGAGCATCCTGCAGCATATTAGTAGTCAGGTATGCTGCTTCGGCATCAATAACACGTTTGGGTTCAGGCTTAGCTTCGTACAGAACTTTGCCCTCGCGGTCAACGATCTTGAGCAGAGCAATAGGCTTGCAATACATACCGTTGCTTGCCAGAACGCCGTAGGCTGCAGCCATTTCCAAGGGATTAACGCCCTTGCTGAGACCACCAAGTGCCATAGCGAGGTTTGCATCGCTGTAAGCACCGGAATCAACCAGAGTAGTAATACCCATTTTTTCGGCATTGTTAATAATTTTGCTTACACCAACCTCTTGGGCCAGCTTAACGGTAGGCACGTTCATAGAACGTACCAGAGCAGTACGCAGGCTTACATTACCATGCCATGCTCTGTCGGAGTTCTGCGGTTTCCAGCCGGGAGAGAATTCTTCTTCCTTATCTTCAATGACACTGGCCGGAGAATAACCGTTCTGCATAGCGGTCAGATAGACAAAAGGCTTGAAGGCAGAACCGGGCTGACGTACTGCAAGAGTAGCACGGTTGAACTTATCCTGGCCGCGGCCGCCGATCATAGCTTTAACATAACCGTTATGCGGGTCAACGGCAACCAGAGCCATTTGCGGCTGAGTCAGCTTCTTGCCGTCTGTATAATAGCCCGGCAGATGCTTCATAGCATTTTCAGCAGCCTTTTGCATATCCGGGTCTAAAGTGGTGTAAATCTTAAGACCGCCCTTATAGAGAGCGTCTGCACCAACCTCTTCGATAACCTTTTGGGTAATCATATCGAAGAAATAGGAGCGAGGATCGGAATTGGTTTTATGTGTTGTGCTGAAGACAAGCTTTTCTGCTTTGGCAGCATTACCGTCGGCAGCAGAGATAAAACCGTATTTAACCATCTGGTCGATAACAAGCTCCTGACGTTTTTTACTTTCCTGCGGATTTTCAAAAGGATTAAAGTAGTTAGGGCTTTTGGGAATAGCTGCCAGAGTAGCAGCTTCAGCGATATCCAGATTCTGAACATGCTTATTGAAGTAATACATGGAAGCACTTTCAATACCGTATGCGCCCTGACCGAAATAAATCTGGTTCAGATACATAGTGAGGATTTCATCCTTAGTATATTTGTGCTCCAGTTCCTTGGCAATAAAAGCTTCCTTAATTTTACGGATGATGGAACGTTCCTGGGTAAGGAAAGCATTTTTTGCCAGCTGTTGGGTAATGGTACTGCCGCCCTGTACTTCGTGACCGCTTAATGTAGAAAGCAGAGCACGTGCTGTGCCGCGGTAGTCAATACCACCGTGTTCATAGAAGCGATTATCTTCAATAGCAATAAAGGCACGCTGCACATGCTTAGGAATCTTATCAATAGTAACAGGTACTCTGCGTTCTTCCGAAAGCGTAGTATAGATTGCGTTACCATTGATATCGTAGAACTGTGAAGCAGCGTCCGGAATCAGTGTTTCATCCATATTAGGAGGTGCAAAAAGACTGGAGAAGCCATAAAGCACTGATGCTCCCATTATAATGAGGCAAACAACACTGATGACAATGAATTTTAGTACTTTAAACATTTTCTACCTCTTCTTCATTATATTGACTGCGCAGCCAATACCAAAGGCTGCAAATAGAAGTCATCTTATTATAGCATTTTAAGCCAACTTTGTCATAGAATTATTGAAAACTCAGCGTATTTATTTTAAAGGAAAGTATGTAAAAGTATGCTCCGGAAGGATATGTATTGAATCGGCAGCTTGCGGATAATGAAGATAGAAGAAAAAACCTACATGATTTTAAGAAAAAAATCTGCGGAATAAAGAAAAATTTTACTGATTTTCGGCGGTTTTTATGGAAAAAACAGCTGAAAAAAGCACTTCTTTTGAGATTTTTTGAAGAAATTTTAATGCCGATAAAGGCGATAATCAAACATGTTTCTTTTCCCACTAATCCTGGTGTTTCACGAAAAAATCTTAAAAAAGTGCCGAAAAAAGTGTTGACATAACCTAG
>ERZ835080.955-NODE-955-length-25553-cov-4.148404_pt1 | contig 25553 bp, 20 predicted proteins | sample MGYA00519688_ERZ835080 | MGnify/ENA primary metagenome ERZ835080 (study PRJEB31850, sample SAMEA3708770) | human gut metagenome | biome: human gut; feature: human-associated habitat; material: faeces | place: China | collected 2014 ... | reverse complement strand
TGCTGCTGGTGGGCCCTCCCGGCACCGGCAAGACCCTGCTGGCCAAGGCCGTGGCCGGCGAGGCCAACGTGCCGTTCCTCTCGATTTCGGGTTCGGATTTCGTGGAGATGTTCGTCGGCGTGGGCGCCTCGCGTGTCCGCGACCTGTTCGAGCAGGCCAAGCAGAAGGCTCCCTGCATCGTCTTCATCGACGAGATCGACGCCATCGGCCGCGCCCGCGGCAAGAACGCCGGATTCTCGGGCAACGACGAGCGCGAAAATACGCTGAACCAGCTTCTGACGGAGATGGACGGCTTCCAGACCAATACGGGCGTCATCGTTTTGGCCGCCACCAACCGGGCCGACATCCTCGACAAGGCGCTGATGCGCGCCGGGCGTTTCGACCGCCAGATCGAGGTGGGACTTCCCGACGTGAAGGAGCGCGAGGAGATTTTCAACGTCCACCTGCGTCCGCTGAAGCTCGATCCGCAGCTGGACCGTTCGTTCCTGGCGCGCCAGACCCCCGGTTTCTCGGGCGCCGACATCGCCAACGTCTGCAACGAGGCCGCGCTGATCGCCGCGCGCCACAACAAGAAATTCATTTCGAAAGAGGACTTCCTCGCCGCCATCGACCGCATCGTGGGCGGCCTGGAGCGCAAGAACAAGATCATCACCGACGAGGAGAAGCGCGTGATCGCCTTCCACGAGGCGGGACACGCCACGGTGAGCTGGATTCTCGAAAACGCCAGCCCGCTGATCAAGGTGACGATCATCCCGCGCGGCAAGGCGCTGGGCGCCGCCTGGTATCTGCCCGAGGAACGTCAGATCACCACGCGCGAGCAGATGATGGACGAGCTGGCCGCTACGCTCGGAGGCCGCGTTTCCGAGCAGCTGACCTTCGGCGAGATTTCGACCGGGGCGCTCAACGATCTGGAGCGCGTCACCAAGCAGGCTTATGCCATGGTGGCCTACTACGGCATGAGCGAGAACGTCGGCACGCTCTCCTTCTACGACTCCACGGGCCAGAGCGACATGGCCTTCACGAAGCCCTATTCGGAACTGACGGCCCAGCAGATCGACGCCGAGGCCAAGCAGGTGATCGAGAAGGCCTACAAGATGGCCGAGAAGGTGCTCCGCGAACATGCCGACGGTCTGAAAGAGCTGGCCGAACTGCTGCTCTCCCGCGAGGTGGTCTTCACCGAGGACGTCGAGCGCATCTTCGGTCGCCGCAAGAAGGACATCGAACGCGAACGCCGCGAGGCCGAGGCGAAAGCCAAGGCCGAGGGCGGCAAACCCGCCGGAGAGGAGCCGCAGGCCGGCAAGCAGGCCGCCGCGGTCGCCGATCCTTCGGCCAAATCGGATAAGTCCGAAACGGCCGAACCGGCTCCCGTAGCTCCGGCCGTTGCCGCGCCCGAAACCGAATGACCCCGTTGAAACCCAACTACACCCTTAAAAAACAATGAGTGAAAAAATGAAGAACCTCTGGGTGCGCACTGTGAGCGGGGCCGTCCTCGCCGTGGTGATGCTGGGGGCTATCGCATGGTCGCAATGGAGTTTCGGCCTGCTGCTGGCGGCGTTGCTGGTCGTCGGCATGACGGAGTTCTATTCCCTGGCCGGGGAGCAGGGCAGCAATCCCCAGCGGATCGTCGGACTGGCTGCGGGACTCGTGCTTTTCGCCCTGAATTTCGCATTCGTGTCGGACGACATCCAGATACTCGGCAGCGCCCGGCAGGCTTTCGCCTGCGGAATGGCCCTTCTGCTGTTGCTGCTGCCCGCCATGTTCATCTGCGAACTTTACCGCCGTCGGGAGAATCCCGCCGCCAATATCGGCATCACTTTCATGGGCGTCGTCTATGTGGCGCTGCCGTTCTCGCTGATGTGTTACATTCCGATCATCGGCAGCGAGACGTGGAGTCCCTGGATGATGATTTTCTACGTTTTCATCATCTGGGCCAATGACGTTTTCGCCTATCTGGTGGGCATGTCCGTCGGCAGGCACCGCCTGTGCGAACGCCTTTCGCCCAAGAAGTCGTGGGAAGGGTTCTTCGGCGGCATCGCCGGGGCCGTTGTCCTGGGACTCGTCGCCGCCCGCGTGATGGACGGCAGCTGTTGGGTGTGGGCCGGGCTGGCGCTCGTCGCGGCCGCTACGGGGGTTCTGGGCGACCTGGTGGAGTCGATGTTCAAGCGCGCCGCCGGGGTCAAGGATTCGGGAACGCTGATTCCCGGTCACGGCGGAGTGCTGGACCGCTTCGACGCCATGCTGCTCTCGGCGCCGTTCGTCTTCGTCTATATGCTTTTTGTGATGTAACTGCAAACTTAACCGTGTTATGAGAATCAATAAGGAAGGATACAAAATCATCGGCATCTCGGGCGCTGTCTGCCTGCTTCTGTGGTGGCTGTTTTACCATTTGCTGGTCCACGATGCGAACGTCTCGCTGCTGTGGTTCAGCACCCTCGTGCTGCTGCTGTTCTGGTTCTTCATCGTAGCCTTCTTCCGCGAACCCCGCCGGGTGCGCATCCACGACGCCGATCTGGTCTTCGCTCCCTGCGACGGCCGCGTGGTCGTGACGGAGGTCGTCTCCGAGGACGAGTACCTCAAGGAGGAGATGTTGCAGATTTCGATCTTCATGTCCATTACGAACGTCCACATGAACTGGGTCCCCGTGGGCGGCGAGGTGGAGTATTTCAAATACCATCCGGGGCGTTTCCTGGTGGCCTGGCACCCCAAATCCTCGACCGAGAACGAACGCACGACGACCGTGGTGCGGATGCCCTCGGGCCAAAAGGTGCTCTTCCGCCAGATCGCGGGACTGATCGCCCGGCGCATCATCTCGTATATGACCGTCGGTCATCAGGTCGAGCAGAACAGCGTCTGCGGATTCATCAAGTTCGGCTCGCGCGTCGACGTGCTCGTCCCCAAGGACAGCGAACTGCTGGTGGAGATCGGCGATCCCACGGTGGGTTCGCAGACTCCGATCGCCCGGCTGCGCAAGAACCTCGAAAACGAATAACGCCATGAAGGCGACGCCCCAGACCTTCCTGCGGTTCATCGCGGGCGCGGCGGTTGCCGCGGCCGTGCTCTTTCTGGTCTGGTATTTCTCCTCGATCGTCGTCTACATCCTCGTTTCGGCCGTGCTGGCCGTCATGGGCAATCCGCTCGTGAAGTTTCTTTCGGGGCTTCACTTCAAGGGCTGGCAGGTTCCCCGCTGGCTGGCCGCGCTGGCGACCCTCGTGGTGATCTGGGTTGTCCTGGCTACGCTGTGTTCGTTGTTCGTGCCGCTGGTCTTCAACAAGATAAACCAGTTCGCGCACGTCGACTTCGCGGCGGTCGTGGGGAGCGTCGGCGAGCCGATCGCCCGGATGCAGCACGATTTGCAGGCGCTTTTCTCCCTGCCCGAGAGCACTTTCTCGCTCTCCGACGAACTGACGGCCGCCCTCCGGCAGATCATCGACATCAATTCGCTCAACACGATTTTCTCGTCGGTCATCAACCTCGTGCTTTCGTCGGTGATCGCCATTTTCTCCGTTTCGTTCATCACCTTCTTCTTCCTCAAGGAGGAGGGCCTGTTCTACGCGATGGTCACCTCCGTTTTCCCGGAACATTATCACGGCAACATCACCCGTGCGCTGGATTCGGTGACGGTCCTGCTGGCGCGCTACTTTACGGGTATCCTTTCGGAAAGCCTGCTGCTCACGATCGCCGTGACGCTGGTGATGATGGCCTTCGGGATGAAGGCCGCCGACGCGGGGTTCATCGGCCTTATCATGGGTGTGATGAACGTCGTGCCTTACGCCGGGCCGCTGATCGGCGGCGTGGTCTCGGTTTTCGTGGGCATCGTCTCGCCGATCGAGGGCATGAGCGTGGGGCATACGGCTTTCGTGATCGCCGGGTCGCTGCTGATCCTCAAGGGCATGGACGATTTCATCCTCCAGCCGACGCTCTATTCCGAACGAGTGAAGGCGCATCCGCTCGAAATCTTCCTGGTGATTCTCATTGCCGGGTCGCTGGCCGGAATCCTGGGCATGCTGCTGGCGATACCTTCCTATACGGTACTGCGTGTCTTTGCCAAGGAGTTCTTCTCGCAGTTCCGGCTGGTGCGTAAACTGACCGAAAAAATCTGATGGAACGGATTCTGATCGAAGGCGTTGTGGAGCACGGACGCCGACTCGGACGTGAGTTGGGTTTTCCGACGGCCAATCTGGCCGTTCCGGAGGACGTCGCCGCTGCCGACGGGGTCTACCGTTCGCGTGCGGAGGTCGGCGGGAAAGTCTATGACGCCATGTCGAACCTGGGCCGCAACCCTTCGGTCGGGGGTGTCGAGCGGCGTTTGGAAACGCATATTTTCGACTTCCGCGGCGAACTTTACGGCCGTCGGCTGCGGGTCGAACTGCTCGAAAAGATCCGCGACGAACGCCGGTTCGCTTCGGTGGAGGAACTGCGCGGGCAGATTGCCAGGGACAAGGAATATATTTTAGGATTGAAATAATGTGTCCGTATTTTGGTCAAAAACCCGGTTGCGTTGCGACAAGCCCCTCCCGAGGGAGGGGTTTGGTGTGGGGTCAGACTTGTAAACGCGGCGGTACGCCGCGGGTCTCAACCAGGCAGATACGGACGAACGATGCGATAACTTAAAAACATACTGTTATGTATATTGACAACACTCTTCCCTATAAGGTTGCCGACATGTCGCTGGCCGAATGGGGCCGCAAGGAGATCGAGATTTCCGAGCATGAAATGCCCGGCCTGATGGCCGTGCGCCGCAAATACGGACCCGAAAAGCCGCTGAAAGGCGTACGCGTGATGGGTTCGCTGCACATGACCATCCAGACGGCCGTTCTGATCGAAACCCTCGTGGAGCTGGGCGCCGACGTGCGCTGGTGCTCGTGCAACATCTTCTCGACGCAGGACCATGCGGCCGCCGCGATTGCCGCCGCAGGCGTCCCGGTCTTCGCGTGGAAGGGCGAGACGCTGCCCGAATACTGGTGGTGCACCGCCATGGCCCTTTCGTTTCCCGGCGGCAAAGGCCCGCAGCTGATCGTCGACGACGGCGGCGACGCCACACTGCTGATCCACAAGGGTTACAAGGCCGAGAACGACGCCTCGACGCTCGATTACGAACCTTCGTCCTACGAAGAGGAGGTGATCCTCGGCACGCTGAAAAGCATTTTGGCCGAGGACCCCGAAAAATGGCACCGTACGGTCGCCGAATGGAAGGGCGTGAGCGAGGAGACCACCACGGGCGTACACCGCCTCTACCAGATGCAGGAGGCCGGCGAACTCCTGGTTCCGGCCATCAACGTCAACGATTCGTGCACCAAGTCGAAGTTCGACAACCTCTACGGCTGCCGTGAGTCGCTGGCCGACGGCATCAAGCGCGCCACGGACGTGATGATCGCCGGCAAGGTGGTCGTCGTGTGCGGCTACGGCGACGTGGGCAAGGGCTGCGCCCGCTCGATGCGCTCCTACGGCGCCCGGGTGATCGTCACGGAAATCGACCCCATCTGCGCCTTGCAGGCCGCCATGGAGGGCTTCGAGGTGAAGACCGTCGAGAGTGCGCTCGCCGAGGGCAACATCTATGTCACCTGCACGGGCAACTGCGACATCATCACGCTGGAGCACATGGTGCGGATGCGCGACCAGGCCATCGTCTGCAACATCGGCCATTTCGACAACGAAATCCAGATGGCGCGCCTCGAAACGTCCGGGGCCGTGAAGTTGAACATCAAGCCGCAGGTCGACAAGTTCACTTTCCCCGACGGCCATTCGATCTTCATTCTGGCCGAAGGCCGTCTGGTGAACCTCGGCTGCGCCACGGGGCATCCTTCGTTCGTGATGTCGAACTCTTTCACCAATCAGTGCCTCGCGCAGATGGAGCTGTGGCAGAAGGAGCACGCGGTCGGCGTCTACCGCCTGCCGAAACACCTCGACGAGGAGGTGGCGCGCCTGCACCTGGACAACCTCGGCGTCGAACTGACCCGCCTGACCCGGCGTCAGGCCGACTACATCGGCGTTCCGGAGGACGGTCCCTACAAGGCCGAGCACTACCGTTATTGATTTCAGGGGCTTGCCTCTTTCGTTTGTCCGGCCCGGATGGAACATATGCTCCTCCGGGCCGGACTGCGTTCGCATTCTTCTCCCGAAGCCCTGTCAGCAGGGCGGTTTTTCCGGATTGTTTCCCGTTATTCGCATAAAAACACCTCTCCGATTAAGAACTTTTGCGATTTTAGGGTACTTAATCAATAGAAAGCATGGACCCGACCGACATCCGTTACATCCTCGACGACCTGGCCTGCAATGCTTCCCAGGAGGCTTTGCAGGAACTTTATATGCTTTATTACAAGCGGATAGCCCGTTATATCGGATTGTATGTCCGCTATGACGGGGCTGTTATGGAACTGACTTCCGACGTGTTCTTCGCGGTCTGGGAGAACCGTCTTGAACTTCCCGAAATCCGGAATTTCAATGCTTATATCTACCGGATCGCCAAATTCAAGGCATTGAATTATCTCCGGAAACGCAACCTGCCCACCGTCAATCTGGACGAAATGCCGCTGGACCTTTTCGCCCGCACCAGCACGACTCCCGAGGACGACTGCATTTCCGCCGAGACCGTCCGCGAGATAAACCGTGCCATCGAGTCGCTGCCGCCCAAATGCAAGCTGGCCTTCAAACTGGTGCGCGAGGACCGGATGTCGCACCGCGAAGCGGCCGAGACGCTCTATATCTCCGTCAAAACCCTTGAAGTGCACCTGGGCCATGCCGTGCAGAAGATCCGCGAGGCTCTGCGCAAGAAAAATATTTGCTGATCCGTTAAGAACATTCCGCCGTTTCCGGTACTTAATCCATAAGACATGAAATCAAAAACAGACATACGCACCCTTTCGGAAAAGGAACTCAACGCCCGGCTTGTCCGTGATCTCACGGAGGTTTGCCCGGCCGGTGAACGCGAAGCCCTCGCCGCCTGGCGGGCCGCCGATCCCGCGCATGAAGAGGAATACGCTCGGATCAGGAGCTATTGGAACGCCCGCGTGACGACGACCCGCAGCATTGACCCGGAGCGGGAGTTCCGGAAATTGCAGCGGCGGATCGCTGCCGGCTCCGAATCGCGCAGGAGCGGCATGCTGCGCCTGCTCGCCACTCGTATGGGGCGTTATGCGTCGATGGCCGCCATGCTGGCCGTGGGACTGTTCTGCGGATGGGCGCTGTCCGGTCCCCGTGCTGCCGAAAGGTTTGCCTTCATCACGGGCAGCAGCATTTCGTCGTTCGAGCTGCCCGATGGCAGCCGCATTACCCTCGATAAGGAGAGCCGTCTGGAATACGACGGTGATTTCGGCAGGGACGAGCGGAACGTGCGGCTTGTCGGCAAGGGCTTTTTCGAAGTCGAGAAGATGCCGGACAAACGATTCGTTGTCGAGATGGGCGATGTGCAGGTCTCCGTGCTGGGCACGACTTTCGATGCCAGCAACCGGACTGAAGAGGGCATTGTCAGCGCTTCGCTGGTCGAAGGGTCGGTCGCGTTCCGCGCCGGAAATCAGAATCTGCGGTTGACGCCTTCGCGCCGGGCCGTTTATCATGTCGGGAGCGGCGAAATCACCGTCAGCGAATTCGATCCCGAGATCACGACCGCCTGGAAGGACAATCTGTTCCGCTACAAATCGCTCACTCTGGAGGAGCTCCTCGAACAACTCTCCGCGCGTTACGACGTCCGCATCATCACCGATGCGGGAGACGTCGGCCGGACCCGCTTTTCAGGTGCGCTCGAAACACGGCTGTCCGTCGAGCAGGCGCTCGACATCGTGAGCCGCCAGACCGGCATGGAGTGGAGCAAACTCGACAATGTCTATTTCGTTACCAAACGCTGAAAATCCAACCCGATAATACCGAACTCCTAAATTTTCCGATGCCTATGAACTGACAAGATCCCTGTCTTCGCCTTTCCGATTTTTGCGGCTTCCGCCCGAACGGATGCCGTTCTGCTTCGGTCCGATGCCCCGATCGCGGCAACGTACCAATACCTTTAAACTTCCAACCCGGAAACAATGAAACCAAACTTTACCAACGCATTTTTTCAGAAGACACGCTGCTTGCGCACCGTCCTGCGCCGTGCGGTCGTGTGCATGCTGTTGCTGGGCACGACGGTCGTTCACGCCCAGGAACGGAAAATCACCGTGGATACCCGACAGGAGGTGTCGCTCGTGCAGCTTTTCCGTCAGGTAGAAGCCTCCAGCGACTATCTGTTCAATTACAAGGACCAGGATGTGGCGGACATCCGTGTTTCGGTGAAGGTCGCCGACGCCTCGATCCAGGAGGTGATGGATCTGGCATTGGCGCGCACTTCGCTGACCTATACCGTCAAGGGCCGCCATGTCATCATCGGACAGTCCGCAGCGCGGTCTGCCGGAACCCCCCCCCGCACCGATTCCCGGCCGGTGGCCCTGACGGGGCGTGTTACCGATGAAAAGGGCATGCCGTTCGTCGGCGTCACGGTCATCCAGGAGGGAACCACCAACGGATGCGTCACCGATGCCGACGGCAACTACCGCATCAGCGTCCCGGTCGGGGCGTCCGTTTCGTTCAGTTATATCGGCTACAAGACCCAGCGGACGCATGTCGGCGTGCAGACCCGTGTGGACATCCGTCTCGAACCGTCGGACATCTCGCTGGAAACGGTCGTGGTCACGGCCCTCGGCATCAAGAAAGCCGAGAAGAGCCTGGGATATTCGCTCCAGCAGGTCAACTCCGACGCTTTCGACAAGGTGAAGACCGATAATCCGATCAACGCCCTGAACGGCAAGGTTGCCGGACTTACGGTCAACACCCGCGCCGGCATTCTGGAAGATCCTCCGATCAAGCTGCGCGGCGAGACCCCGATCTACGTCATCAACGGAACGCCCGTGACCTATTACCGCGGCGTTTCGTCGGACGACATCGAATCGATCACGGTCCTGAAAGGTCCGCAGGCCGCCGTGCTTTACGGTTCGCGCGGCGCCAACGGTGCGATCCTGATTACTACCAAGACGGGCGACGACATCGGCGAGAAGACCGAGATCACGCTCAACTCCTCGACGATGTTCACCGCCGGGTACCTCACCCTGCCCGAGCAGCAGAGCATCTACGGTACGGGCGATTTCGGCCAGTATTCCTACCTCGACGGCAAGGGCGGCGGCGTATACGACGGTCTGTGGACCTGGGGCCCGAAACTCGACCAGAAAGACCCCACCACGCCGAGCGGTTATTTCGAGACCGTACAGTACAACAGCCCGATCGACCCCAAGACGGGGAAGCGGATTCCGACGCCTTTCGTCTCCCACAAGGACAATTTCCGCAATTTTCTGCAACAGGGCCTCACCACGAGCAACAACGTCAGCATCTCCCATAAATTCAAGGAGGGGTCGTTCCGCATCAGCCTCAACCAGCTCTACCGCCGGGGGCAGACTCCCAACACCGATCTCAAGCGCTTCGGCGTCAATATGGCGGCCAACTACAACATCACCAGGAAGCTGCATATCAATGCCAGCATGATCTACAACTATACCTATTCCAAAAACCGTCCCTGGTCCGGTTACGGCAATTCGCATCCGTATTACAACATTCTGGTGTATATGGGCGCCAACAACGACATCCGCGATCTGCGCAATTACTGGGAGGAGGGGCAGGAAGGCTACGCCCAGCGTAACTGGAACCACGTGTGGTTCAACAATCCCTGGTTTGTGGCCGAGGAGTACACGCGTCCTTACAGCGAACCCGAGCTGATCGCTTCGGCGTCGCTGGACTACGACATCACCGACGACCTCAATTTCATGGTCAAGGCCGCCACCGACTCCAAACACCAGAACCAGGAGGAGTGCAAACCTTACGCCTGGGTGGGCAACGACCGCGGTCTCTATTCGGTCGGCAGCGACCGCCGCGTCGACGTCAACCTCGACGCCATGCTCTCGTACAAGAAACGGTTCGGGGAGTTCGACCTCGACGCCATGCTGGGTGTTTCGCTCTTCAACTACCAGCGCAATTACCTCTTTTCGACGACCGAGGGCGGACTCCAGCAGCCCGATCTCTACAACCTTTCCAACTCGCAGAACACCCCGTCGACCACTTCGAAGATCGAACGCCGCCGCATGGCCGGCGCTTACGGGTCCGTCACGCTGGGTTACCGCGATGCATTCTACCTTTCGTTCACCGGCCGCAACGACTGGTCGTCGACGCTCAACAAGAACAACCGCTCCTTTTTCTATCCGTCGGTGGCGTTCAGCGCACTGATCACCGAGGCGGTCAAGCTTCCGAAGGCTGTTTCCTTCTGGAAAGTCCGCGCCTCGTGGGCCAAGGTCGGGTTCGACCAGTCGACCGTCTACATGTTGCAGGACACCTATTCGTTCAATACCTACTGGGACGGCAATGCCGCGTTCACGCCTCCGACCACGATCATCGATCCCAATATCAAACCCTATTTCACGAGTTCGTTCGAGGTCGGCACGGACCTGCGCTTTTTCGGCAGCCGCCTGCGTTTCGACTTCAGCTATTACCGCACCTACGACGAGGGCCAGATCCAGAAGGTCGACATCAACCAGTCGAGCGGCTACGAGGAGATGCTCACCAACGGCAACGACTACCGCCGCGAAGGATACGAACTGATGGTCGGGGCCACGCCGATCAAAACCAAGGATTGGAAATGGGACATCAGCTTCAACTGGTTCCAGACCCGTAAGTACCTCGACAAGATTTACAACGGGGCCTATAACTACAACAACCTCAAGGTGGGCGACCGTGCCGATGCGCTCTACGAGAGTGTCTGGCAGCGTGATCCGCAGGGCAATTTCATCGTTTTCGAGAACAACGGGCGTCCCATCGAAGACCCCTTCAAGCGTGTGATCGGCTATGCCGGCGCCGATTGGGAGTTCGGCATCTCGTCGACGCTGCGTTACCGCAACTGGAGCCTGTCGTTCGACATCGCGGGCCGTGTCGGCGGTGTCATCCGTTCAGACCTCAACGCCCGTATGATCGAAGCCGGGACCCACAAGCTCACGGCCGCTCCCGAGCGGGAGCTGGACTGGACGAAAACTCCGTCGTACATCCCTTCGAACGCCGTGGTGGTGGTCGACGGCGACATCGAGTATGACGATCACGGCAACGTGCTCTACGATACGCGCGGCTACGCCCCTTCGACTACGCCCGTCTATTTCAAAAGCTGGATCGGCTACATGGGTAAGCTCAACGGTCCCTACACGATGGGTTACAACCTTTTCAAGGGCGATTTCATCAAACTCCGCACGATGTCCGTCGGCTACGATTTTTCGGATTTGCTCTCCGGCAGCCGGATTTTCAAGGGGCTTGAACTTTCCGTTATCGGCACCAACCTGCTCATCTGGAAGAAGCTCGACAACGAAGACCCCGATGCGGCTTACAAGAATTTCTCCTATCCGACCGAACGCATGATCGGCTTCAATCTTACCCTCAAACTCTAATACGGATATGAATATGAAACGCTTTCTCTCGATATTTTTCGTCCTGCCGTTGGTGTTCGTTTCCTGCGACCTGACCATGGACGAGGTGAGCCAGGACGTGAACAAGCCGACGCAGGTGCATCCGAAAACCATCCTCACACAGCTCTGCATCACGACTTTCGGCATCGAATACTACGGTGTGCAGCCCTACCGGCTGGCCTGGCAGTGGGATCAGCGCGGTGGCGGCGGCCATTTCAACTTCCAGCGCCGCAATTTCATCAGCGAATACCGCCGTGTGACCTGGTGCTACGACATGATCCGCGAAGCCGAACGCCTCAACGATCCCCGTTACATCCACCTTGCGGCATACTTCCGTGCCAGCTGGATTTTCGACACCACCCGACTGTTCGGCGACGTGCCTTACACCGAGGCTGCGCAGGGACGCTTCGACGATCCGAACTTTTCTCCCAAATACGATCCCCAGGAGGAGATCGTGGCCGGGCTGCTGCGGGAGCTTGCAGCGGCCAACGAGGCCCTGGGGGACTACGACAATACCAAAATCGACGGCGATGTGATCTTCGGCGGCGACATTCGCAAGTGGCGTCAGCTGATCAATCTTTACCGCCTGCGCATCCTGATCAACTGCTCGATGAAGCAGACCATCGCCGGGGAGCGTGTCGGCGAACTGTTCGCCGGCATCGTCGGCGATCCGGAGGGCAACCCGATCATGGGGGCGTTGTCCGACAGCGCCATCCGCGACGAAAAGGGCAATATGGAGAATTACAAGTATTACAACGACAACAATTTCGTTTCGTCGTACCGGATCTCCAAGTTCGTCGTCGACTGGATGCGGGAGCGCGGGGACATGCGCCTGCCGAAACTGGCCGAAATGATGATCAAGCTGGACGGCAAGAATGCCGATCCCACGGACCTTGCGAATTACAAGGGCGTCATTCCCAATCCCGGCGCTACGGGAGACAACAACAATACCGACATGGAAAACGGGTCGCAGTCGCGCTTGAAGTCGAAATGGTATCTGGAGCCGGTCGGTCCTTCGGCCATGAACATCGGCTATCCCGAGCAGGAATTCATCCTCGCCGAAGCCGCCCTGCGGGGCTGGACCGAGGACGATCCGGAGACCCATTATCTGAACGGCATCCGCGCTGCGCATGAGTTCCTGGGGGTGAGTTCTGCCGACACCCGGGCCTACCTGGGGCACGAAAAGGTGCAGTTCAAGGGCAGCGACACCGAAAAACTGGGTAAGATCATCACGGAAAAATACCTCAATTTCTTCATGCAGGGCGGCAACGAGGCCTATTTCGAACTGCGCCGTACGGGCTATCCCGATTTCTCGGCCTACCTGACGCACAACACCGACCAGATTTACAACGACGGCTACCTGCCTCTGCGCTACCGCTATCCGCAGTCGGAGATCGACAACAACAATGCGCAGGTTTCCGAGGCGATCAAGCGTCTGGACAAGGGCGATGACCGCAATTCACGGATGTGGCTGTTGCAGGGTTCCGATCCGCTCTTCAACCCCGCTCCGTTCCCGTTCCGATATAAAAACTGATAAAAGCAAAACACCATGAATACTTTCCATATTACGAACCGACTTCTGAAATCGACCCTTTTTTGCGGACTTCTGCTGTTCAGCTCCTCGGCCCTCTCGTGCAGTTCGGACGACGACGGCGGCGGCAACGGCGGCACACAGCTGGAATGGCTCGAACCCATCCGCGTGGCGAGCTACAACATCCAGTACGACAACCGCAACGAGGAGGCCGGACGCTGGGAGAACCGCAAGGAGATTGTCTGCCGGCTGCTCGAAGCCGAGGATTTCGACATCTTCGGTGCGCAGGAACCCTACAAGTTCCAGATCGAGGATATGGCCGCCGCCCTTCCCGGATACACCTGGATCGGCACGAGCGTGACGGGCGAAGACAATGTGGAGCGCCGTCATTTCAATCCGATATTCTACAAGACCGACAAATTCGAAGTGCTCGAAAGCGGTTCGTTCTGGTATTCGGAGACGCCCAACGTTCCCAATACGAAATTCTCCGACTCCTATTCCCCGCGCATGTGCAATTGGGCGCATTTCCGCGTGAAGGCCACGGGCAAGGAGTTCTTCCACTTCAACTCGCATTTCGACCATATCGGAACCGTCGCCCGGGCCGAGAGCGCCAAGCTGCTGATCGAGAAGGTCGCGGAGATCGCCGGAAAGACCCCGGCCTTCTGCACCGGTGACTTCAACTCGAACCAGCAGACCAACGTCTACAACACGATCGTTACCTCCGGGACGCTGGTGGACAGCTATGCCCGTACGACCGATAAGGTCAACGCCGACTGGCCCTCCTACAACGGTTACAAGTATATCTCCACACCTCCGGCCAAGGCTTCGCGCATCGACCATATTTTCGTGACCAAGGGCCGGACGAAGGTGCAGTCGTGGGCGATTGTCAACACCTCGTATTCGCAGAAGTACCCTTCGGACCATTTCCCGGTGGTCATCGAGTGGTCCTTTGCCAAATAACGTATATCCATGCCTAAAAGAAACTGAACAATGAACACATACTTCATCAAGCGGTTTATCGCCCGTACGGCGGTCGTGTTGAGCGCCGCGGCGCTCTTCTGCGGCTGTTCGGACGACGACGAGACCTCCACGCTGCATTTCGACAAGCCCGAGGTCGTCATCGGCCCCGAGAGCAGCACCGCCTCTTTCATCCTGCGTTCGGACACGTCGTGGAAACTCCACAGCGACGCGGACTGGTTCACACTCAACCTGACGAAGGGCGCCAAAAGCGCCTCGGTGATCATCACCTACTCGGAGAATACCTCGATGACCGAGAAGCGTACGGCCGTCATTACGGCCACGACGCTCTCGGGCGACGCCAGCGACTCGTTCATCCTTTCGCAAATGCCCGTCGAGTCGTATATCCGTCTCGAAACCGAAGCCCTGCCGATTTCCGCCACGGCAGCACACCACGAAATCGCCGTTGAAACGTCCATCGATTCGGGCATCGACCTCTCGGTCAGCTACGGGGACGAGGAAGGCGGGGCATGGATCGAAAACCTGACCCTCGCCGACGGAAAACTCGCATTCGACGCCGGGGAGAACGGCTCGTCTGAACGGCGCATCGCGGTGATTTCGCTCCTCTATCAGGATGAGTTCGGCCGCACGACCGAAGCGGCCGTACGTATCACCCAGTCTTTCAGCATGAATCCCTCTGCCGCCACGGAAAAGGACTTCGCCTTTGCGGCAGCCCTCGGGGCCGGCGACGTGGAGGAAAACGTCTACGTCACGGGGCAGATCGTGCTCGACGGACGCAATGCCAACTTCCCGAATCGGCGTTATTCGATTCAGGACGCCGAAGGCCGTGCGCTGCTCTTCGAGTCGACGATCGACCTGGGCGTCGCCCGCAACGACCGTGTCCGGCTCTGGCTGCTGGGCAGCACCGTGAAGGAGGTTGCCGAAGGGACGTTCACCTATAAAGTTTTCACGGGTATCGCCGCCGAACATATCATGCAGAAAGAGGCCGGTTCGCCCGTACAGCCCCGCGAGGTTTACATCCGCGATCTGACCGACGAGATGCTTTTCTCGCTGGTCCGGCTGCGCGACGTGGAGATCGCGATGCCTTACGGCGGTCTTGTCAACTACGACGAATACTATGTATCCGGCGGCGGCGTCAATGTCTACGGCAAGAATCTCACCAAGTACTACGGCACGTGCCTGCGCGATATCAACGGCGACCATCTGTACATGTTGACCAATTTCGGCGTGGATTACCGCCGTCATTCGCTGCCGATGGGTTCGGGAACCGTCACGGGCATCCTGACCCGCGAGTACAACTCCAATTTCGGGGAGATGGGTGCTTTCCAGATCCGTCACCTCACCCAGGCGGAGATCGCCCTCGACCCTTCGCGCGAGAACAGCTTCAGCAAGGTGCTCGTCGAGTGGACCTGTGTCAAACCCGCCGGATTCAAGGAGGGCGTGACCCACGTCGCCCCGACGACCGGTCCGGCGTCCGCCTCGCTCTACAAGAGCAATGCCGACGGTTTCTACAACGCCTTCCTCGCCGGCAGCGGCCGCATTTATTTCGGCAACAAGCCGCGCGGCGACGTCGACTCGAACGGTCAGGGTACGGCCAATACGGTCAAGGGCGGCGGTATGTATTCGGCGCTGTGGGATACGGACACCTACTGGCTTATCAGCAACGTCTCGACCTCGGGAATCCGTTCGCAGCTGTCGTTGCAGATCGAGACCAATTCGCTGCTGGCTACCGGACCGCGCGATTTCGTAGTCGAATATTCGACCGACGGTACGTCGTGGACGGCCGTTCCGGGCGGCAGCTATACCGTCATCGGCCAGTGCGACTCGAAAAATGCGCTGCCTCATTACATGCCCGGTTTCAAGGTCTTCGACTTCGCCCTGCCCGCCGCTTTGCAGGACAAGGCGTCGGTCAGCATTCGTCTGCGCTGCGCCAGCCTGACCGGAACCGACGGCAAGTCGTCGGTCGTGCCCAACGCCACGAACCGGCTGGGCCACGTATCTATCAAGTATAACAAGTAAATGACGATTCCATGAAATTCCAGAATATCCTGTTGCTGCTCACGGCCTGCCTGCTGGCAGGTTCGTGCAGCGACGACGACAACGACGGCGCCTGGTTCCTGCCGCGCACGCTTCAGGTGATGGACGCCAAGACCGACGCCCCGCGTGCCAACGAGCCGCTCACGCTCAACTTCATCGGCGACGACGGAGAACTCTACTCCCACCGGCACACCACCGACGAGAACGGCTGCATCCATTTCAAGGGAAGCACCCGGGGGGAGTACCGCGCTGCGTTCAGCTACTTCCCCGGTACGGCCAGCGACTGTTTCCATTCGTTCCGCCTGGATTCCGGCGATGAGGCGCCCATCATTATGACGGTCGAGCCTTTGGCCAAGGAGTTCCGCAGCGCCATCGTCATTACGGGCATGCTGGCCGACGCCAAGGGTAGCGACACGAACAACGAATACATTCAGTTCATGGCCCTCGAGGAGATCGACTTTGCGCAGACGCCCTACTGCGTTATCGCCTGCCGCAACAACAAGGTCAACGCCAAGGGCTGGGTGCAGGGCAGTTACGTTACCTACAAGTTCAACCTCACCTCGGGCCGTGCGGCCAAGGGTACATTCTTCTATGTCGGCGGTGTCAACAAGCGGCTCAACGGCAATTCGAGTGCGGACATCAGCGGCGCCAACTGGATTTGCAGTGTCGACTACAATACGCAGGCCGGGGCCGACGGCATCGGCGACAAGACCACCGGATTCCTTCACAACTACAACAGCAACGGCAATAAAAATATCGCCGACGGCATCGCTGTTTTCAAGGGTACGGAGGTCGACGAAAAGAGTGTCCCGTGCGACGCGGTCTTCTACGGCGCCACCATTACCACGGACGTCTACAACCCGGCCGGTTACGGCTACCGGATTCCCGACAACGATCTTTACAGCACGAAGAACCTCCTGTCGGGCGTCGGTCAGCCCTTCTTCGGGCAGGGAACCAATACGTTCCTCTTTCCCGACGGCGGCAACGATGCCGGGGAGTTCGTTTTCTTCGGCGGCAGTTTTACGCAGGGCGGTTACTATCGCGGCCGTTCGGCTGTCTGCCGGAAGCTGGCCGCCGATGCTTCGGGATCGCTCGCCGACATCGAAAGCGGGGACGGCGTTACGACTTATCTCTGATTCCGGAAGGGGAGCGCGCTGCGCCTCCTCTTTGTCCGGATTGCCTGAAAAAAGCCCTTTCCGAAAGGAAAGGGCTTTTTGGAACATCTTTTGCCGGTTTAATACCCGAATATCTCCTCCTGCGAGACGGTCCGGATCGGACCGAGCGTCTTGAGGTAGTTGAGGTCGAGATCCTGGATGTCGCCCAGGATGCCGTAGACGTATTTGCGGTTCTTGACCCACTTCTCCTGCGCGGCCTTCACGTCGGCGAGCGTCATCGCCTGCACCTTTTCGAAAATCTGCTTGTCGCGGTCCTCCTCAAGGCCCAGGTTGCGCAGTCCGATGAAACTCCACAGCACCTGTTCCTTCACCGTGCGGTCGGTGCGCAGGCGCGAGATCAGTCCCTCTTTGGCGATTTTGAACGCAGTCTCCGATTCGGGCATGTTGTTGATGATCTCGTCGAAAGCTTCGATCGCCATCTGCATCTTGTCGTTCTGCGTGGCGATGAAAGCTATGTAGCCGTATTTCGTGTCGGCGTAGTTCGGTTGCATGATGTATGCCGAAGCCGAGTAGGCCAGGCCGCGTGCCTCGCGCATCTCCTGGAAGACGACCGAGTTCATGCCGCCGCCGAAATACTCGTTGTAGAGCGTGATTTCGGGGTCGGCCGCGACGTCGAACTGTTTGCCGAGGTTTGCATATTGCAGGTAGTAGAGCTGCTTGGCGTCGTATTGGGCCATCAGCACTTTGCTTTCGTCCGTGGGCAGCAGTTGCAGGTGCTTCTTGTCGAGCGGCTGAAGCTCCGCAGACGTTTTGTGGTGCATGGCCAGCGCCTCCGTCACCTCCTTCTCCGACTGCGGGCCGTAGTAGAGCACTTCGTGCTGTTTGCCCATCAGTTCGCCGATCTTCGCCAACAACATTTCGGAACTCATCGCTTCGAGCGCCGGGTTGGTGAGCGTCGTGCGGCGGATGAAGTCGGGACCGTAGAACACGTAGGTCCGCAGGGCGCCGAAGCAGCGGCTCTGGTTGAGTTTGGCGTCGGCGCGGCTCTTGATCATGTCGGCCTTGAGGTTGGCGAGAATCGCCTCGTCGGGCTTGGGCCTGTTCAGCAGTCCCTCGACGATTTCCATGGCTTCGGGCATATTCTCTCCCAGTCCCGTAATCGAGATGCGGCACGAGGTGGGGCCGGCCTGCATCGAGAACGAGCAGGCGATGCCGTACATCTTCGAGGCGATCTGCTCGGCCGTCAGCGACTCGGAACCGAGGTAGCCCAGGTAGTCGAACGCCAGATTGAGCGCCGGATCGTTCTCCGTGCCCGTGTCGAACACATAGGTCAGTGTGAAGATGTCGTTCGACTCGTTTTTCTTATAAAGTACGTCGATTCCCTTGCGGGCCTCGAACTGCGACATGTCCTTCTTGTAATCCACGAACGCCGGTTCGATGGGTTTCACCTCCGTGTTCTGGATTTCGGTCAGGAATACGCTCTGCGCGTCGCGGTTGGTGGCGATGGGCGTGATTTTCGGGGCTGCGATCTTCTGCTCGCCGGGGTCCTTGCCTTCGCGTTTGTAGACGATGGCGTAACTTTCGGGACCGAGGTACTTGTTGGCCCAGTCCACCACATCCTGCTTGGTGATCTTTTCCATGCGTTCCAGTTGGCGGATGTCGTCGGCCCACTCCTTGCCGTAGATGAACGAGTAGACGTAGAACATGGTGCGCTGGTCGTATTTGTCGAACTCGTTCATCAGCTGCATCTTGTAGTTGTTGATCGAAGCCTTGATCAACCCTTCGTCGAACTCTCCGGCGCGAATCTTTGCTGCTTCGGCCAACAGCAGGTCGCGCACTTCGTCCAACGACTGCCCGGCTTTCGGATTGCCATCCATGAGGAACATTCCGTAGTCGGGCTGCGTCGAGGCATAGGCATAGGCCGAGAGCACCTTCTGCTGCTGGTTCAGGTCGAGGTCGATCAGGCCTGCCTGCCCGTTGTAGAGGACCGAACCTACGATATCCGCCACGTCGTTCGAGGGGTCCGTTGCGGCCGGCAGCCGCCAGCCCAGCATGACGCGCGCGGCCTCGGGGCCATAGACCTCCTTCACCACGGGCGCGGTGATCGGCTCTTCGGGCTTGAATTCCAGTTTCGGCAGGTCGGGGTTGGGCTGCATGTCGCCGAAGTACTTGTCGATCGTTGCGATCATCTGGTCGGGATCGAAGTCGCCCGAGACGCAGACGGCCATGTTGTTGGGCACGTAGTAGGTCTTGTGGTAGTTCTTGACGTTGGTGATCGACGGGTTCTTGAGGCTCTCCTGCGTTCCCAGCACGGTCTGCGTGCCGTAGGGATGGTTGGGGAAGAGCGCGGCGTTCATCGCCTCCCAGATTTTGCGGCCGTCCTGCGTCAGCGACATGTTTTTCTCTTCGTAGATGGTCTCCAGTTCGGTGTGGAAGCCACGGATCACGGGATTGCGGAAGCGGTCGGCCTGGATTTTAGCCCAGTTGTCGATCTGGTTCGAAGGGATGTCCTCGACGTAAACGGTCATGTCCTGCGACGTGAAGGCGTTGGTCCCGTTGGCGCCGATGGCGGCCATCAGTTTGTCGTATTCGTTGGGAATGGCGATCTTCGAAGCCTCGTAGCTGATCGAGTCGATGCGGTGGTAGATTGCCGCGCGCTCGGCTTCGTCCGTGGTCTTGCGGTAGACCTCGAAGAGCCGTTCGATCTCGTCGAGCATGGGTTTCTCGGCGGCGTAGTCGGACGTTCCGAACTTTTCGGTTCCCTTGAACATCAGGTGTTCGAAGTAGTGTGCCAGACCGGTCGTCTCGGCGGGGTCGTTCTTGCCGCCGACCCGCACGGCGATGGCCGTTTGGATGCGGGGCTGCTCCTTCATGACGCTCATATAGACCTTCAGTCCGTTGGGAAGCGTGTAAATCCGGGTTTTCAGCGGATCGCCCGACACCGTTTCGTACTTGTATTTGCTGCAAGACGAAGCGAGCATCGCGAGGATGACCGCCGTTAGTAGTAGAAACCTTTTCATATGCGATATGTTTTAGAAAGTGGTTGCGAACCAGTCCCGGAGAGCGGGGTAGGTGTCGGCCGCGACATGGATCAGCATGCCTGCCGAGGCGGCCAGCTTGACGCCCGTGCCGACGACGAATGCGAGGAACGACCCGAATCCCACGAGGAAAGCCTTCGGAACGTCGCTCCGGTCGTTGAGCAGTTCGCCCAGCACGGCGCCCGCGAACGGGCCGAGGATGATCCCCACGGGCGGAAAGAGGAAGAACCCGGCGAAGACGCCTGCCGTGGCCCCGATGGCTCCCGAGCGCGATCCGCCGAAGCGCCGCGTCATCCATGCGGGCAGGAAATAGTCGGCGGCGCTCACGGCGATGGTCACGGCGAGCCACAGCCAGATCGCCCCGGAGGTCATCTGGGAGTAGGAGGTGAACCAGGCGCAGAGAAGTCCGGCGTAGCTCAACGCCACGCCCGGCAGGGCCGGTACGATGCAGCCGATGATGCCCAGTATCGAGAGCGCGAAAGCGGCTATGGAGAGGGTTATGTCCATCGAAAAGTGCTTGGCCCTGCGGCGGCGGAACTATCCGGTGAGCCGGGCGGATTCGTCCGGACCGGCCGGGGCGCGCGGCCGCCGCAGGGGTTATCTTCTGCAAAGATAACGGATTAAACGAAAAAACCTCCCTTTTCGGGGAAATTTTGTGTCGGGTTGGCCTGCCGCCGCGCCGGGGCGCGTTATTTCACGAGCCGGTTGGTCGCCGTGTCGGGGAAAACGATCCACGGGCGGAACTGCTTGGCGTCCTCGAAATCCATCAGCGCGTAGGATGCGATGATGATCACGTCGCCCACCTGCACCTTGCGTGCCGCGGCGCCGTTCAGGCACACGCAGCCGCTGTTGCGCTCGCCCTTGATCGTGTAGGTCTCGAAACGCTCTCCGTTGTTGATGTCCATGATCTGGACCTTCTCGCCTTCGATCACATTGGCGGCTTCCATGAGCGCCTCGTCGATGGTGATGCTCCCCACGTAGTTCAGGTCGGCCTGCGTGACCGTTACGCGGTGGATCTTCGATTTGATGACTTCAATCTGGAATTTCATGATCGGATACAGATATTATCAATTAAACGGATCTCCCCGGCCTGTACGGCGATGCAGCCCTGGATACGCACCGAGTCGCTCCATGCGGCGACCTCCTGCATCGTCAGCGCGTCGACCGACTGGTAGTAGATGACCTTGAGCAGCGGGTTGCGCTCCACTTCTGCCGTGACCCATGCCTTCAGTTCGGCGGGCGTCATTTCGTGCGATTTCTCCACGGCTGCGCGCAGCGTGGCGTAGATGTGCGGCGCTGCGGCGCGGTGCGCCTCGTCGAGCAGCGTGTTGCGCGACGAGAGCGCCAGTCCGTCCTCTCCGCGGACGATGGGGCATTCGACGATCTCCACCGGCAGTTTCAACTGGGCCGTCATCGCCTTGATCACGGCGATCTGCTGGAAATCCTTCTCCCCGAAGTAGGCGCGTGCCGGGCGCACGATGTCGAACAGGCGGCTGACGACCTGCGCCACACCGTTGAAGTGTCCGGGGCGCGTCGCACCCTCCATCACCTTGTCGATCTGCCCGAAATCGAAAATCCGGGTGTCTTCCTCGGGATATATCTCTTCGACCGAAGGCATCAGCACGAAATCCGCGCCGGCCTCTTCCAGCAGGCGCCGGTCGGCCTCCGGGGTGCGGGGGTAGTGCCGCAGGTCGTTCTTGTCGTTGAATTGCGTGGGGTTCACGAAGACGCTCACGACGACCGTGGCGTTCTCCCTGCGGGCGCGCTCCACGAGCGAGCGGTGGCCCGCATGCAGGGCGCCCATCGTCGGGACGAACCCGATTCCGGACTGCTCCGCAGTCTCCAGCTCCGCGCGGAGCTCTTTGACGCTTGTAAATACTTTCATCTCTTTCTTGAAACGAGTTGCGGGGCAAAGGTAGAAATTCCCGCAGACATAAAGAAGGAAAATCGCAGAAAAAGCATTACTTTTGTAGGAATACTAATTTCGAACGAGCATGAAAAAGCTTTTTACTATTGTATCTATGACACTCATCATTCCCGCACTGACCTCGTGCGGCGGTGGCCCCAAGGGCGATATGCCGTGGATCGTCGACCGTTTCGACGACATCAAGGTCATCCGTTACGAAGTTCCCGGTTTCGACGCCCTGCCGCTCGAAGAGAAGGAGCTGATCTATTACCTCTCCGAGGCTGCCAAATGCGGCCGCGACATTCTTTTCGACCAGAACTGCCCGGTGAACCTCCCCGTGCGCCGCACGCTGGAGACGGTTTACGAGAACTATAAGGGCGACCGCACGACGGCCGAGTGGAAGGCGTTGGAGAAATATCTCAAGAAGGTATGGTTCGCCAACGGCATCCACCACCACTACTCGAACGACAAGTTCGTGCCCGAATTCACCGAAGGCTACCTGCTCGACGCGATCGAGACCATCCCCGAGGAGAAGTTCGGCTCCCTGAACTCCCTGCGCGGCGAGGTCTGCCGGGCGATCTTCGATCCGGCGCTCTATCCGACGAAGCTCAACCAGAAGGCCGGCGACGACCTGCTGCTCACCTCGTCGAGCAACTACTACCACAACGTGAGCCAGGCCGAGGCCGAGGCGTTCTACGCCGACATGGCCGCCGCCGATGCGGGCAATCCCGAGCCGGTCTCCTACGGACTGAACTCGCAGCTGACGAAGGATGACGCGGGACGCATTTGCGAGCGTGTCTGGAAGCTGGGCGGCATGTATTCGCCGGCCATCGAGCGGATCGTCTACTGGCTCGAAAAGGCGCAGGCCGTGGCCAAAGAGCCGCAGAAGACCAACATCGCGGCGCTCGTCAGCTACTACAAGACGGGCGATCTGAAAGAGTTCGACCGCTACAACATCGGCTGGGTGAAGGACACCGTTTCGAACGTCGATTTCGTCAACGGCTTCATCGAGGACTACGGCGATCCGCTGGGCCGCAAGGCTTCGTGGGAGGCCAACGTCAACTTCATGGATACCGAGGCCTGCCACCGCACGGAGGTGATCTCCGACAACGCCCAGTGGTTCGAGGATCATTCGCCCGTGGCCGAGGCCTACCGCAAGCCGGTCGTGAGGGGCGTTTCGGCCAAGGTCATCACCGTGGCGATGCTCGGCGGCGACTGCTATCCCGCGACGCCCATCGGCATCAACCTGCCCAATGCCGACTGGATTCGCAAGGAGTACGGCTCGAAGTCGGTCACCATCGACAACATCACCTATGCCTACGACATGGCTGCTCACGGCAACGGTTTCAACGAGGAGTTCGTGCTCCGCGCCGAGGACCGCGAGCGGATGGAGCGGTACGGCAAGCTGGCTGACGACCTGCACACCGACCTGCATGAGTGCCTGGGGCACGGCTCGGGCCAGCTGGCTCCGGGTGTCAAGGGCGGCGAGCTGAAGAGCTACGGCTCGACGCTCGAAGAGACCCGCGCCGACCTGTTCGGGCTTTACTACCTGGGTGATCCGAAGCTGGTCGAACTGGGGCTGATTCCCTCGCTCGACGTCGCCAAGGCGGGTTATGCCAAGTATATCCTCAACGGCATGATGACCCAGCTGGCGCGCATCGAGCCGGGCAAGAACGTCGAGGAGTCGCATATGCGCAACCGCAAGCTGATCTGCGAGTGGTGCTACGAGCGCGGCAAGGCCGACAAGGTGATCGAGCTGGTGAAGGAGAACGGCAAGACCTACGCCGTGGTCAACGACTTCGGCAAACTGCGCGACCTGTTCGGCCAGATGCTCCGCGAGGTGCAGCGCATCAAGTCCGAGGGCGACTACGAAGCCGGCAAGACGCTGGTCGAGCAGTATGCCGTCACGGTCGATCCCGAGCTGCACAAGGAGGTCCGCGACCGCTACTATGCGCTCGACATCGAGCCTTACGGCGGTTTCGTCAATCCCGAATACGAACTGGTGGAGAAGGACGGCAGGATCGTCGACGTGAAGATCTCCTACCCGGCCGACTACGTGGGACAGATGCTCGGCTACGCGAAGGATTATTCGTTCCTGCCCAACATCAATTAGTTTTCGATGATTGCGGCGCACCTGCCGCACATCCCTCGAATCCCCGAATGGGACGTCCGCCGAGGACTACCCATCCGGGGATTCTTCACGATGCACGACATCTGCACCGCACTGACCGAAGACGTTTCGATTCTCACGGGCTCTTTACCTGCTCCGCGATAAGCGAAAACGGTGCAGAATCGCTCTGCACCGCACTGATCGGAACCGTGTGGTTCCGGCTTACTCTTTCGCCGCGGCTCCGCCGTCGATGGCGAACGCCGAGACGATCACCATCTTCTCGTCCACGTTGTTGGGGTTCGAGACGATGATGCCGTATTCGCCTGCGGGGCGTTCGTCGAAGGTCAGACGGTAGGAGCTTTCGCCGTATTTCTCGGCCGAAAACCGCAGGTAGTCCATCGTGTTGGAGTTCACCGAGAACGACCCGACGGCCGAGATCACCGCCGACCGGTTTTTCTTGGTGCTCTTCATGCGGAAGACGCGCACGATGGACATGGGGTCGGCCTTATTGTCCTTGGCGCGGACGATGAGCGCGATCGGTTGCGCGGCGTCGAACCGCACGCTGGCCGAACCGCCTTCCACGAGTACTTTTGTTTTGGATTTGCTGGCTGCGAATCCGGCGATGTAGACGCCGGCGCCCGTTCGCATCCGCACGTTGTGTTTTTCGAGCTTCTTGGACGAGCCGTCGGGGAATACGCCGACGACCTCTCCCTCGAATTCGGGTTCGAGGGTCTGTGCCTTTACTGCATCACCCCCCCCCACATCATGGCCGTTGCAGCCATCAGGAATAGGATTTTTTTCATCATTGTATTGATTTGATTCTTGACCGCGCACCGTGCGCGACGGACAAAAATAGCAAAAATCGGCGAAGGTTATATACCCCCCCCCGATTTTTTCGGGGTTTCCGGAGCATCCTGCTCAACTACTGCAGCCAGATCTTCCGTCAGAAGCTCCATCACCGATAATTCATCTTCAAGACTATATTCTTTGATGATGCAGACCTGCTTACCTTCCTTCAGCAGATCCAATGCTTCCTTCGGGGTAATCATCTGTAAAGTTTTCTTTCCCATCACTGCACCTCATTTATAAAAAATCTCATCGCATACATCTTCTTCCCATGCACAGATCAGCAGGAGGAATACCGCAAACGGAACGATAGCGGCGATCCCGCACCAGGCATTATCCGCGGTCAGCAGAAATATGCTGGCCGCCAGTAATGCAGTTTCAATGATTCTCTTAAGCAGTTTCATGTTTTTTCTTTGCCTCCTGAGCGATCAAAGCCTGGTAAGCGATATTCGATACCCGCTGCATGATTCTCTGCCGTTCCTCCGGAGTCACATCCTTGCAGCATGAGTCGTCTATAATAATGTGTGTGTTGCCGA
>ERZ835080.942-NODE-942-length-25839-cov-8.074659_pt1 | contig 25839 bp, 29 predicted proteins | sample MGYA00519688_ERZ835080 | MGnify/ENA primary metagenome ERZ835080 (study PRJEB31850, sample SAMEA3708770) | human gut metagenome | biome: human gut; feature: human-associated habitat; material: faeces | place: China | collected 2014 ... | reverse complement strand
GCACAAGGGGGCAGAATCGCTTGGTTTTAGGGGGCAGCTTACACTGGATTTTCCACTAATTATTAGCAGGGGTTATTCCCCTGCCTTCCTTACTCGTTCTCGATATAAATTGCTCAGTAACTTTTACTTTTATTGTGCTCATTGTTGTTTATTACTTATTTCCGTCATATCCTTTGACCCTCAAAAATACAAAGGTATGATAGAGAAGGTAAACATAAGTCAAGCCTTGAACAGCTTATCTGTTAAGGATGATGCAGATTTTTTCTATGGGGAAACAAGTAGTGAACCGGTGAAGATTAAGAAAAGCGACCTTAATTTGCAAATGAACAAAGCAAATATTGTTAAAGATGGAGACTTAAACAACCTTGTAGAAGCTGGAGAATATAGCGTATGGAATAATGTGGCAAACATTCCAACTAATAGCTTTTATTGGGTCAAAGTTATAGGTTCAGCTGATTTTGTACAAATAGCAATATCCTTTATCGACCTGAAAGAGTATAAGAGGTCACGAGTCAATGGTGTTTGGACTCAATGGAAATGATTTTTACTACTAAATAGAATATTTCCTAATACATTCTTTTTCATTCGTATCTTCTGACCCTCAAAAATACAAAGGTATGATGGAGAAGATTGATATTACAGCCACGGGAGTAGTTGATAGTATTCGTAATAAGATGGCAGTGGCTACAGTTTCCAATAAAGGATTAATGCCATCAGGTGTGTTATCGGAGTTCCAAGGCGCGTATAGTGTACTTCTGTTTGAGACTACAAGCACTCCAGTTACAGGCTCAATTCTTTTGTCTATATCTGCAACATCAAGCGGAATGCCTAGCCTATATTACATCTCCATATCACGAGCTGGTGATGTAACAGGCAATCCTAATCTAAAAGTCAAAGTCCTCTCAGGTAGCTATAATATTAAGATTAAAGCTAAGACTGAAGCTGATGGGAAGTGCCGTGTTTATGCTGAACGGCTAGTCTATACGCCAATACTAAATGTACTCCTAATGAGTTCTTTTGGCATATCAATGAAGATGGAAGCAGCGGATAACAGTGCATTCGAAGGAGGATTTGAAGCTACATTGGAATAGTATAGGGGCAAGTGCCCCTATACTATTCCAACTGTTTCATTTATAAGATTTGTATCTGTTAAAGAGTTATATTCTAAAGAACCATCAACGGATACAGCGTTTATCTTATGTATAGGCAGAAAGCAGCAACAGAACTCCATGGTATAATCCCTTTTTACCTACAACAGACATCTGCTTTCTAACCTCTTCTGCAATGCTTGCATCTTTAATATCAATCTTCTCAATCATATCCTTAACTTCATAGTAAGTCTGTCCAGTCCGTAACATTCTCTTCAAGAACGTTACGGAATACACAATCTGTCGTGTAGAATCCTTGAAAACAAGTTATTATAGAATAATTCGTATTGAATTTAACCGCAAGATATAACTGCCCTTCATAAGTACAATGTCCCAATTTAAAGTTTACAGGACCATTGGCACTTACTCCCATTACATTCATATCATTAACAAGGAATGAAGAGGAACGGAACAGCATTATATCGGCTTTTACCATCATAGGCATGTAGTCCATTCCAGCTCTTAACACATATAGGCTACCCAAGACTCCGGCTGCATCCATTTTACCAGTCAGTCCGGAAATGGGGACAATCAAAAGAATCCTGCTTCCTGCCCCTGAAGTAGTACTATACCTTAATTGTGTATATCGTAATTTGTCCGTTCCCGATGCCATAGCGATATACTCAGTCTTTGGCAAACGGTCTATAGGCATTTGCGCCAAGCTTTGACCGGATGTTAACCCAATAAGTGATGCCGGATTGCCGGTTGCCACTTCTGATAACTTTACTTTCTCTATCATCCTTGTACTTTTGAGGGTCATTAGAATACCCTTTTTGGTTAGGCTGTTGAATAAGACTACCTTCACCGCAAAAATGGTTTACGCATACATTAGGGTTAGCACTGACAAACAAACAGTCGAGAACCAAAGGTTCGAAGTCCAGAAATTTGCAACGGAAAAAGGACTTGTAATAGATAAATGGGTGTCCGAGAAGGTTTCCGGCACCAAAATTGCTAACGATAGGAAATTAGGCCCGCTTCTCAAGAGGATGAAGAAAGGCGACACTCTAATCATAACAGAAATCAGCCGATTAGGAAGAAACCTGATGGGTATTATGTCAATGCTTCACCTCTGTATGATTAAGGAGACTTGCGTTCTTACTGTCAAGGAGCGTTACGAATTAGGTAATAACATCAACAGTAAGGTATTGGCATTCGCTTTCGGTTTATCCGCTGAGATTGAACGTGATTTGATCAGTCAGCGAACCAAGGAGGCCCTTGCTTACAGAAAAGCTGCAGGAATACGACTTGGTCGGAAAAAGGGGGATAAAAACACGCATTACAAGCTTACAGGAAAGGAACCTCTCATTAGAACTATGCTCGAATATGGTTATTCAAAGGCAGCCATATGTCGTAAGCTTAAATGTAACCCTAAAACATTGGATGACCATTTGCGGAGAATGTCAAAAAAATAATGTCCTTTTTGAAGGCTACATCCATATCTATCTTTGCATTGACATTCTGTGTCAGTGGAAAATCCCGAATTGGCAGCATGTTTGACATAGGCTTACTTACTTTTGTGGTTGTCTGACAATTTGATGGTTATAAATAAAGTAATAAAATGGGTATGGATGATTGGGTTATGCTGGTGACCGCACTCGGTGGCATCGAGGGCATCAAGCAGCTTATTAAGTGGTGGATGTCGCGCAAAACCAATGCGCGTATTGAGGACGCACATGCGGATGTCGAGGAGTTTAAGGCATTACGGGAGTACAACGAGTTCCTGCAAAAGCAGCTTTCGGAGAAGGAACAGCGGTTTGTGGAGCAGACAGACCGGCTCCGTAAGGTGCAGGATGAGTTATTTACACTGAAGGAGGCTAATTCTGACTTAAAACTGGAACTGGCGCTTAAACGGTGTGAGAGGAAGAAATGCGGTGACAGAGAACCGCAAAACGGCTACTGATTCGCGGAAAGGAAGGTGTTTCACAACAGCTCCCTTTCCCTTAATACTACACAACTTAAAGTTTAAACAAAGGCGTTTGCAAATATATTGTATTTTTATGTAAAACCAAAAATCAAGGAGGAAAATAAGAATGGCGAATGTGTATAAATTAGCGCCGTGGATTCTCAAATGGGAAGGCGGTTTCGTGAATGACCCGGCAGACCTTGGAGGTGCAACGAATATGGGTGTGACTATTGGCACGTGGAAGTCATGCGGCTATGACAAGGACGGTGACGGTGATATAGACGTGGATGACCTGCGTCTGCTTACCCGTGAGGATGTCGTTAACCGGGTGCTCAAACCGCATTATTGGGACAGATGGAAAGCTGACGATATTAAATCGCAATCAGTTGCTAATATCCTTGTCGATTGGGTGTGGGCATCCGGTGTACACGGAATAAAGATTCCTCAACGTTTGCTTGGTGTTACTGTGGATGGCATTGTTGGACCTAAGACACTCGCTGCGGTGAATGCCAGGAACCCGCGTGAGTTGTTCGACATGATTAAGATTGCACGGTTTGATTTCATCGAGGATATATGTAAAAAACGTCCGGCGAACAATAAATTTAAGAGAGGTTGGATGAACCGTATAAATGACATTGCCTATGTTGGCTAAGGTTATGAACTGGGTAAGCCGGCATATATTGCTGGCTCCTTTCATGTGTCTGTTCCTGCTGTTTGCCTGTGGCAGCTCGCATAAGGCTGTCAAATCCAACACAGAGATTATAATGAAGGATAGTACACGTGAATCTGTCAACATCGTACACGGATCAAGCATCTCTTTGAGCGAACTCATTACCACTAATGGTAACTATGTGATTGATTTCCGTATCTATGATACCCGAAAACCGCCTGACAGCCTGACCGGGAAACCTCCGTTATTGGCGGACGGGCAAATAGAGGGAAGTTTCAATCAGGCAAAAGACAAGAAAACGGTTATAACCGATGCTATAAAACTCAAAACCGACAAGAAATGTTCTTCTAATATCCATGAGAAAGGTCATACCGAAACGACGAAGGATAAAAGAAAATCCAATTTGCTTGAACAAATAGTTCTGGCATGTGTTAGTGTGGCAATTCTTGTTGTTATCGTACTGACAGCGGTCAGGCGACAACGTGGAAACGATTTCTTATAATAAGACTTGAAATTTATGATTAAGACTTCCCTGCTTGTGATAAGTCGGGAAGTTTTTTTTTATTTCCATGAACAATTCGGTTTTGCCTGTGTTTGTGTAACCGTACTGATTATTGTTGCGCTGTTGGCGAAAAAAACATTGGCGTAATAATGATTCCTTATAATAAAACTTGAAATTCATAAGTTGAATACTCTGGCTCGTGATGAGTCGGGGTGTTTTTTATACAATTGTTATCGAAAATTATATAGCAAAAAATACAATTTTCCAATAGGATTTTGCGTATCTTTGGCCTGTGATTTTGGAGTAGAAGCCAATCTCATAATAAAAGTTTGGGAGGGGTGTCGTAATGCACGATGCCCCTCATTTTTTGTAATACGTAATAACGTGACAACAAATATTTTTATAAATAGGCAAATCCATTTGAACAAACTCTTTATTGTTTTGTTCTTGAAAAATAAAGTAGATTGTCAAAACATAACTAATCTGAACCGCTCCGGCTTGTGATAAGTAGGGACGGTTTTATTTTGATAACATTTCTATTAAAAGATAACCCATGAATTATATGTTCCTTTATCTTTGCACACTATTAACATCAACTTATGTATCATGGCTGAAAAAAAAGAATCTTATTCCGAAGAGGAATTGAATGAAATGATCGTATGGTTCAACAACCATGCTGATGAACTCCCCAAAGAAATGCAGATTAACAAAGCAGCTTTCACACCAAATTTGAAACTTACTGTTGAAAGTTGTATCATGCAGGCTAAGCAATGTCTGGGCAACTATAAGATGGCCGGAGCTTTCCGGATGCTCCAACAAATCAGAGAGAACCTTGAAAACAATAAATGATATCTTTAATTATTTAATAAGCAAATCAGGCTGTTTCTTCATTGAAAAAATATAAAAGTGGCAACTTTAAAAAAAACAATTGTATAAATGATTAGTTCTCGGTATTTTTTATAATTTTTTTTCTTGTTCGGGCAAATATGGTGCAAATAATTATTATATAATATATAAAACATTGATTAATATATGATTATGAAATACTTTAATAAGCTTCCCAAGCTGAGGGTCGCGGGTTCGAATCCCGTTTGCCGCTCCAAAGAGAATTCTGATAGTCAGGTAGTTGGCTATCAGAATTCTCTTTTTTAGCACTATTTGAGGAAGATGAATACAGGTGGTTTGAACATCATTATGTAAATTGATTGAGCAGTATATGGCTAATGAGAAATATGGGAACAGATTTGTTTATAAAGGCCCATGCAGTATATTCATACGCTAAAGTATCGGCACTTACACGAATTGCATCTGCATTGCTGCTTTCTATAACGATTTTCCTTGGTTGGATTGATGTGTACATCCGATAATGAAAAGACAGGAGAAATATGAAAACGTTATTTTCATAATCTCAAATTATATGTGAAGAAACAATGTCTTTAGAAAAGTAATAAAAAGTGCAATCCATCAATAATCAGAATTGCACTTTTATTTTCCACTAATTTATATTCTTAATTTTCTTTTTTGAGGGATATCCAAAGATACAAAAACTAACTGATTAGCAATAATTTAACTTGAATAGGTTGTATAATTTTGTACTATTGAAAGAATATCCCTAAACATATTGGATTTACTGGGTACAGATATAGAGAAAGTCCTTATTTTTTGATAATCAGTCAGAAGCTTCTTTATTAATTGGTGCAAAAATGCCAAGTACACACATTACAACTCCAGTTCAACCACAAATATCCATTTCCCTATTTTTAAATTCCCAGACACAGCCAGATCAATAGCCGCTTCGTTATTTTTTGTCTTGTCAGTCAAGCCGACACATAAGGTATACTTTCCCTGCAATTCTGCCGGAATATTAAACCGACTCAAATAATTGTATGATATTCCCTTCAACCATTCGGAAGGTTCTGCTTCCGGTTCTGTATAAAGAAATACAATTTCCTTTTTTTCATTCATCAAAACAAAACTAACCTGATATTTATAATTCCAATTGGGATGATTATTAGGCAATACACCCACACCATAGTTTTTCCATGAATGAAACAAAGTCAACGTTTTGTGGTCTTGCTCCACCTTTATATAGTCCGGATAAAGACGATAACCGCCTAAAGTTATAAAACGCTGAACTTGGTCCGGCAGCTCTTCTATCCAGAATTTGCACTGTAAAGGCATACGCAAATCCAGCGTGTTACAATGGCTGTCCAAAGCATCAGTCACAGAAACGGTAAAAGCTTCTTTGAAATCGTTCATGGCAAAACGTTTGTCTCCTTGGAAATGCTTGTATTTTGAGTTATCACCATCTTGTGCGTTAAACCACCAGCATCCCTCACCAATAAGAGCTCTTTTTGGGAAAAGTTCGTCATGCACCATCGCACGTTCTTCATTAGAAAACCAAAAACTGCCTATACCATCCCTGCGAGGAAGAAACCCCAGCTTGTCATATACTAGCGGCTTGGAAAACCTGTAGTCGCTCTGCGAAAGATTCATTACCGTAAGCACTTTTTTGAAGTGTCTTGCATACGATTCGGTTATCTGTCGGATAACGCTTTCCAGATTATCTTGCTTTTCGAGTACCAGTCCATGTCCTTCTCCCCATCTTCCCAATCCATATGCATCAATATAATCTACCTCATCCGGATTGTCATATTCCTTTGCAAAAGCCTCTATGAACTTGTCCAGCTTTTCAAGGAATACTGGATTATCATAATAAGGCTGGGTTTTGCCTTCATCGTCTATTGGGCTTTCTGTGGCTCCGGCTTCGTACACATAGGACGGTACTCCGTCTACACCATGAAAGAACACCCTGAAGGCCAGTTTAAGCCCTTTGTCTTTGGCTTTTTGTATATACCATTTATACCGTTCATTGTAAATCCATGCATATTTGCCCTCCTCGGGTTCCAAATCTTTCCACAGCATTCTGATGTACAGAATATTGGAATAATCAGCTGCTTTGCATTCTTCCATCTGTTTCCAAAAAACTTCGGGAGTATAGATGTTGCTTTTATTGTGGCGTGTTCCCTGAAAAGATCAGCCTTCTTCGTACATCATCCATCCCATGGCAGGATTTTTCAGTACGGTGGTCAAATCCGGGCTATAGTTTACCCATTTGTTCATTTGGGCTTGAAGTGAGGCGGATCCCAATAGGTGCATGCTGCACAAAAGGATTGCGGTTAGGCGTAAAATGGAAATACTTTTCATGGTTAGAATTAATATTATTAAAAATGTATTTTATAAAATCATTACAAAAGGTTTTTGATAAAAAAATAATCTGAGTCATTGCATGAGAGTTAATGAAACGATATACTTTTATGTCCATTGCTAAGACATTTTTTCTTCTCTAGATCCTAATATTGAAAGATACCGCTTTCGTTACTTGCTAAAACTTCAGTTGAATTACCTTGATAAATGTTTATATTAATTATTAAAAGTAAAGTAATTAGAATTGCAATCGTTTTCATGTGTCATTATATTTAAAGTTTATATATAAGCAAATTTAAGGAATAATCTGTTACGTTGTTTTCAGTAATAGGACTTTAACTAAATTTCTTTTAGTTTTTTTTGATAACCTCAATAACATACTCTTTCGGATTGGCTATCAGTCATGCGTCTTTCTTTTGTTCTTTCAGAATGTTTGTGTCAATGACCCTGTATTACAATATTGTTTTAAATGTGTTGTATGTTGGTCTATATATAGTTTATTCTGTGCATTTTTTATGCATAAGATTTTTCTTTAAAATATTTGTTATAGCTTTGCTATCACAAATAACTGAATGTGTTTTTATTTTTAGATTCATTAAACTGGGATGTTGTAAGGCATCTTGATAAGTAAAGCAGTTTGTATTGAAAAAGGCAGGATTGGTGAATCCCGTCTTTTTATGTATCTTTTTGTTATAAGAATAGCCTCTGCTTGTAAAGGTAGAGGCTATTCTTTATTCAAAGAGACGCAAAATATATTATTTCAGTATTTCACCTTTTTCATTGAAGAACACCGTACTTTCAGTTCCTTCCTTGTCTGTCAGAACAACCTGATAGGTCTTGCTGCCATCCTCTGCCGCTTCCACCGCCGCTTCCTTGACGGTTGATTCCGCAAAATTTTTGGCGATTGCTTCCGTTACCGCTGCCGGAAGGTCTTTCACTTCAATAGGGGTGAAGTCATTTACTGCCATGACTGTTTCAACACCTGAGGTCAAATTTTCGGCAAATGCCACTGTTGTTCCTAATCCCATTACCAATGCTACTGCAACAAAAGATTTTTTCATAATCTTATATTTTTAATGGTTATTGTTTTACGATAATGATAAGGCAATTCCCATGCCAAAAGAATATTTATTCTGATTATCAGTTAATTGTCATTTTTTTATTATGTAAAAAATGGAAATAATCCTCATATAGTGTGGTCTGATGTAGAATGTTTCCACACTTATAAAAATAGGCAGGAATTCTGCCTATTTTGTGCGTAAAACCAAAATCTGTTGCACATTAACTTCTGTTACAAGTTCTTTTTTATTTTGTATGACAAGATAAAGGCTATTATAACAAGAGGCTGTCAAGTCATTTTTTTAAGACAGCCCTTGTATTTTATCTGATAGTGGGCATGAATACAATGTTAATAGTTATATCCTTTGTCGCTGTAAATGAATATGAACCGGCTGATGTCTGGGAGTATTCCCCAAGATCGTCCAAAGCCTGCCATCTGGTAGTAAAGAAACCTCTCAGATAGTTATATCTCCAGCGGTCACCTTCTCCCGGCACGGCATAATCCGCACCATCCGCATATATTGTTACCCGGTCTCCATATGAGAACTCACGGGTTTGCTGACCGGAACTCAGACCGGTAGCAGAAAAGCCAATTCTGAAATCACCGTGCGTATACAAGGAGAAAGAATTGTTACTCCACATGCCAGTCTGTATAGTCACCTTTATAGGATTGTCCGCTTTGAAATCGTATACGAATCTGCTTCCATCAGGATAACGGCTGTAATCATTGTACGTAAATAAATATTGACCATATTGTCCGGAGGGTATCCCGTTGCCATTCACATACCATTCATCCTCTCCATATTTCCAACCGGATTCCGGCTCTGGAGATATCAGGTAACCACCTCGTTCCAAGTTTTCATCATCCGGTGAAAGATTCAATACTATTTCTGAAGCAGATGGCAGCAATGTGGTTTCACCACGTTCATCAAAGACATCCAGTTTGCCTCTTCCTGTCCGGATGGAGAAATAGAACGTTTTACCGGCTTTTGAAAAGTTCGCCTGCAAAGTACTGTTCGGACTGTCAGAATGTAATATTAGATTTCTGAAATGTCATCATTGGATGATTTTACATTTCTAACAAATTCCATCCCCCTGATAAAATTCTCCGTGAGATTCTTTTTTTCCTCTATTTCCTGTTCCATCCTTTTTATGGATGTCCGGAAGAAAAAATCTATCAGAAATTCATCTGTACGCTCTTTTTTGATATATTTTAAGGCGGTGATATATTCCTCTCTTTGCGAACCGGGGATTATCAGCAGCGGCTGTTCTTTTTTGAGCAATATAAAATTGGACATCAGACGTCCCAGACGACCGTTTCCGTCCCGGAAGGGATGCAGATATTCATAAAATCCATGAAATCTTGCCGCGATGATCATCGGATGGATCTTCCCGGAGTCCAGGACCTGCTGGGTGCTTTGCAACAGGCGGGGAACCTGCTTTATCAGCTGCTCATGGTCCCCAAATATCGTATCACCGGCACACATGTCCACTGTTGTATATTCTCCCGGGTTGGACGGTATTTCATCGTATTGGGTCTTGTAAGAGAGGGTATGTTCCGTCAGCAGCCGGTGGGTTTCCTTCAGGAGTTCCTCGGTCAGCGGCCTGTCCAAATTCTTCAGAAGATATTCATAAGCCTGGAAATGATCCAGGATTTCAAATGCCTCCAGCAAGGTCTTGCCTTTGGGGATCATGCCCAGCCCTTTTTCTTTCAAGGTGCGGGTCTCGTCCACTGAAAAACTGTTCCCCTCTATAGCACAGCTATGCGCCGAGAATAGAATTTCATTGTATTCTATAAAATCTTTCCTGCTCAGCTTCTCAGATACAAGTTCCTTGTACCGGTTCACTAAAATATCATATCGGGAAATCAACTTGTCCTCCATATCAGTACCATTTTTTGCAAAGATACTAAATCTGACCAATATAACCCTGCATTCTATATGTAATTCCTTGATAAAAGTGTGATATCATTACTTTCCCCGCCCTACTGGTAGAACAATGGTAGAAAATAAAAAAACATAACAAAATTCAAGATAAAACACCGGAACGGAGCGATTGCAAGACCGTCTGTCCGTACTTTTTCTCCTTCAAAAGGGTGGAGAAAACATTTTCTACCGGAATTCTACCCAAATACCGGATGTTCCAGGAACACTATGGACACAACCCTCTTATTTGTCTTGTTTTTTCAGCCATGTAATAAACAAGCCGGAACCCTTCAGAAAAAGGCATTCCAGCTTGTTCACATTGCACATACCGGCTGTCATTATCATAAACCGCACTATTCCAAACATCAATACTAACAGCCAGATTTATTACAAGGAGAGTAAAGAAGAGTTTGAAATCTTTCTATGTGGCTCTTCTGTAAACCAATACATTGACTGTTATGTCCTATTTTTCTTTAAGAGGAATAGTTCCTGCCATCGTCTTTTACCAACTTTTGGGAATCACATAAAGATAATTGAACGCTTCATCCATTTTTGCAGACTCGGAACCCGGATAGTTCCGGTTGAACAGGTATTCTGTGTCACACCGCAAAAGCTTCCACTCACTGCTTCCTTCTGGCTGATAATACAAATGGGCTATTGGAGTGCAATAACCAACATTATCATGAATGCGCCATGGTTCTTTTCTCTGGACCGGAAACTTGCAGGACACTATTCCTTTCCAAAAACGTACTCCTGCCGCTATGTCAACAGTACAGCTTCCCAGCTCATCACGCCATTCTTCATCATTGAGGCTGTCATTTTTATCCGCTTTGGCACTCGGTCTGTAGGAATTGGATTCCAGTTTAAACTCCCTCTCCCATACAACCTTTATAGTCCCTTTCATGGCTTTCCTGCTTTTGTTTGAAAGCGTATAGACTATATTGAACCAGTCATTATCAGGAACAGGATATGCCAGAAACGTATTGCATTTCTGGTTCTCCAATGTTATCATACGAAGTGCCGGCATATCAGTGGCCGGTCTCACCTCATACATCCATTCCCCGTCATTGGAATTCTGATCGTATCCGTAAGGCTTGAACCAGGCTGACTCCCCGTTCTTTTTGAACAGCACTGCCAGCCGGTATGTCCCCGGCACGGCCTGCACATAACAATACTTGCAGTATCCGTCCCATGCACCGTTTCCGCATTTGATATCAAACGGCTGGTACTGTTCCACAATCCTGTCCCCATCCATCAGCACGAACCGTGCCTGTCCGGCGAAGTCTTCCCCACCTCCACGGTTTCTATACCGCAAAAAGAATCCCCAGACCTTACCCTCACCGGTATAGGTGTCATAGCCATATCCCGTATAATTCGGCCGTATATAAATCCTGTCCGTCCCGCAATCCCTCATGACAATCCGGTCGGTCTTTCCGAAAGTGCTCCAATACTCCTCATCCATCGGCACATGGTCCACGTCCACCTCACAGTTATAACCGGATTTCATATTCAGAGTGTAAGTATAGATCATGCCGGGATTCCACACATGGGTAGGCGGCAGGGCATAGGTGAAATCCCTCCCGTCCACATGTACATTGACAGTGATACCCTCAGCCGTACCCACAGGCATCAGGATTGCCTCCACATATACCGGAGAGGCATCGTCCAGTGTGTAGTTCCCTCCGGCCTTATATTCTCCGGGCTGTCCTGTCGGAAGGAGCTTTCCGGACGTGACATCCATGGACGCAGACAGCCTTACACCTCCAAAAGTGACCGCATCCACCATCCCGTCACCTGTATAATCATTCTTTTTTATCAGGATCCTGACCAGGGAGAGAGCATGCTTCATCACAAGGACCGCGCTCGGCTTCTCAACGCTTACTCCTCCTTCTCCATACATATAATCCTCCTGTGTCGTGATGTCCACAGGTATGGCGGTCATGTCCGTATATTGTACATTATAAGGATAATAGGCGGACACTTTCTGCTCAGCCGTCACCTCCACCTGTTTTTCGGCTTTCCACCGCCTGCCGTCAAAAGTGAAGGGTATGTTCACATCCCCTGCAGCTGTCACTCCCAGGCAATGCCCCTCCTTCCAGTTCTCCACCACGGCCCTCTGTTCCTGCATGTTCTCGATGATAGGGGCGATGCCGAGGTACACCTTTCCCGTATCCGGCTCTTCCGGGTTTCCGGGATTTTCCGGCTCCATTACGGGAGGAACCGGGTCCGGCAGTGGTTCCTCATCCCGGCAGGAACATGTCATGCACGCCATGACCGCCATCAACAAATATCCGAATGTCTTCATTTTCTTCAATTTTATGTTCTTTATTCTTTCTCCACTCTCTCGAAGAATTCCCGTATAGCCTGTGCTATGACCTGCTTCTCCTTCATTCCAGCGTCTACAGCGTATTTCTTCACCTTGCGGTGCAGTTCCAACGGATACTCCAGTGAGGTTCTGGCCAGTGCTTCCCCTTTCTTCCCCTCCTTCGGAGTGGAATGTGTGGGACGGTTTGGTGTTCCGCCCTGCAGAATCTCGTCAATTCCAATAAATTTTCCCATATTCTTTATTTACTTTTATTTGTTGTCAACCATATTCAATCTGGACAGGATCTCCCGGGTAAGGGACCGGTAGTCCGCCGCTCCATTGCTGTTCCTGCTGTAAGATACGACATCCGTCTTTCTGCTCATGGACTCTGCCACCCTGATGGAACGGCTGATGACCGTGGAAAAGACCGTTTCCCCGTACTGTTTCCGCATCGCTTCCAATATCTCCGCATGCAATGTAGTCCTTCTGTCATACTGTGTCACCAGCATGCCGAGCAGGTTCAGTCCCCTGTTGATCTTCCTCTGTATTACAGCAACCGTATCCAGGATGGAAACCAGACCATATAAAGAAGCCACTTCCGGCTGCACCGGTATAATCAGATCGGTGGCGGCCACAAGCGCGTTGACCGTGATCAGTCCGACAGCCGGCGGGCAGTCAAGAAGCACAAAATCGTACCCTCCATCCGTTTTGGCAGCCAGTTCTTTAAGGAAGTTTTCCCTCCCGTATTCGTTCTGCAGAAGATACTCCGCATCCGCCATTTTCCTGCATGACGGGCACAGGGATATATTCTCCTGCAACCGTATCCATGGAAGCCGCGTTTCCTTGCCATCCACCGCACCCTGCAAGGCCGAGAAAACCGTTTCTTCCGGATCTGTCACCCCCAAAGCCGAGGTCAGAGTGGCTTGCGGATCCAAATCAGCAAGAAGGACCTTGTATCCTTTTCGTGCCAGTTCGAACCCCACATTGGTAGTGGTAGTAGTCTTGCCAACTCCACCCTTCTGATTATGGACTGCTATAATTTTCACCATATCTATTTGTTTTTTAGTGTGTTACGAAGTTAAGGAAAATAATTCTCTTTTCCAATATTTTGATGTTTTAATGCTTTAATATTTATATATTTTAACACTAAAATATTTTGATACCATGATCTCCCATAACGAAGGAACTTTCATTTCTTTTTTCAAAGGAAGACGGATCATACCGGAAGCCGCGGAAGGCTCTATAATGAACTTCATCCCAGGCCTCCTTTCACACAAAGCCGCAATGCCACCATGAACCAGGCCAGACAAATCAGAGCGGGAACCTGTGATACGAAAGATGCGCATATTAATGCAGAGAAAACAAAGGAGGCATGGCCAAGCAGCAGGACCTGGCGGTTGGATACGCCCTCTTCGAGTACAGAAGAAAAGAATTGGTTTTTACGGTTCAGCCATAATTGAATAGCTGAAGATTTGCTAGCGACATTTATGTCGGGAGCAAAAATAGAAACTGTTTGTTTCATGACTGTGATTATTTGGCGTTTACTAGACAGAAAAAACGGCTGCCATTTCCCGTGTCGCCAAACAATCACAGATTTTCGCCCGAGAGCTAAAATTGTAATGGGAAAAGCAGCCGCAGTTGTTCACAATAAGTTGTGACTTCTACAATTTCTTATATATCATTTTGCTATTGTAAGCAAAAGATAGTGTGCTGGGTATAAAAGGCCCATTGTATTTCTTTGAACTTTGAGCATTAACCGAAGCTCGCGGCACGAATTCTCCGTGATTATTTGGCACTGCAAATATGGAAATAATATTTGGAACAGCCAAAAAAACTACAGAAAAATGACAAAGAGTATAAAAACGTTATACTGGGCCGCCCTTACATTTGTTCCGTCAATTATAAAAAATACACAATGGAAGAAATGGAATTGATACACAAAGTGGAAAACGGGGAATTGGACATGCTTGGTTATGTCATGCTCAACCCGGAATTGAAGGAACCGTTTTCGGACTATGCCCGGGGCAATGGCATCACCTGTCCCACAGCAGCGGATGCGGTGCGTTTTTTGAAGGAATACGAGGAAAGGCTTTATCAGGAACTGCTGCCATGAACGGGAAGGTACTGGAAAGATATGCGGAACTGATGATTGACAAGATCAGGCAGATGTCCGCCGGTGAATGGCAGAAGCCCTGGTTCACCCCCCGTGCCGGCCTGCCACAGAACATATCAGGGCGTCCGTACAACAGCATGAACCGTCTTATGCTCTACATGGAGATGGACAGGATGGGATACACCCTCCCGGTATTCATGACCTTCCGTCAGCTGAAGGATGAGAACCTGATGGTCACAAAAGGATCGCACGCCCTTCCCGTGACTTTTTACGATATCACCGTGAAGCATAAGACGACGGGAGAAAAAATCAGCTTCGATGATTACAAAAGCCTCCCGGAACTTCAGAAGCAGGAATATAAGGTGACTCCCTTCATGAAACATTTCTATGTATTCAACATAGACCAGACGGATTTCAAGGAAAAATATCCGGAGCGGTATGAGGGCATGAGGGTCAGATTCTCCGGTCCTGCCGTAGCGGACAACGTAAAAGGAAATAGGAACCCCTGGCTGGATAAAATGATAAAGGAACAGAAATGGCTCTGTCCCATAGAACTGAAGGTGCAGGACAGAGCATATTACAGCCCGTCCAAAGACAGGATCGTTCTTCCGGCTCCGGGACAATTCAAGGACATGGAATCATTCCAGATGACCGCCCTTCACGAAATGGCCTACTCCACCGGGCATTCCTCACGACTGGACCGCGGCCTGCATCACCCGTTCGGAACGTGCGGATATGCCCGGGAGGAAATCATCGCCGAATTCACAGCTGCCGTCACAGGCAGGGATCTGGGAATAGCCGTAACTCCGAGAAAGGAGAACGCACAGTATCTGAAAAGCTGGCTGTCAAATTTGAAGGAGGACCCCGGCTATGTCATGAGTGTGTTACGGGAGGCCGGCAAGGCATCCGCCATGATAGAGGAAAGTGTGGAAAAACAGCACACCCTGGCAGACACATCCGCCAGGGAAGAGGACATATCCCCACTTCCCATAAAAGAAGAAGGAAACAATGAAACGGTCTCTTCCGGCATTCTCGATATGTATGACCGCTCGAAAGAACAATATCCGGATGCAATGGCCCTCATCCGTGTGGGGGATGAATACAAGGCATATAATCAGGATGCGGAAAGACTCCATGAGGTACTTGGCGTATGCGCAAGGAAAGCGGTGTCGGAAAAAGACGGCACGCCGGTCATGACAGCCTCGTTCCGTCACGTCGATCTGGATACGCATCTCCGTAGTATAATCAAGGCAGGCAGCAAAGTCGCAATCAACCATTATGAGAAAGCAGCCGCGCCGGACAAGAGCATGACGCCCCCTCTTCTTTTCAAGGGCGGCCGTCGTGAGATAGAGATCACATCCGAAGGCGCGGTCATACGTACCAACGGGAACCAATATGACGCGACCGGCATATTGAAGGGGCTGGAAAAAGCCGGAATAGATGTCAGGAACATATCCGGTAGCCAATGGGAAAGCATGTTACGGGGACGGGGAACCGTCCTGAACCCTGCAAAACAGAAAATGCTGTTCTCTATCCGGAAACAGCCCTCCGGCTACGGTGTGCGCATAGCGGACATCAGCGGAAAAATTTCCTCATCAGTTCAAAGAGAATTATGATAACCAAACGCTGAGCCACCGGCATGACGGGCATACATATATGAGAATAACAGATTTTTTTATAAGACGTGCCCAGCTCAGAGAACTGGGAAAAAACCCGCAATTGATCACCGCGGTCGAGAATCCGTCAGAGAAGATGCAGCTGGCCGCCGTCCAGCAGAATCCAGATCTGGTTTCGGTTCTGGACAATCCTACGGAAGAGGTACAGCTGGCCGCTGTCAGACAAAAGGCGGACTGTCTGCTCCAGCTCCGTGAGCCGACAGAAAAGGTCTGTCTGGCCGCCATAGCCGAAAATCCGGAAATGATACGCTATATCCATGAACCCACGGAAAAGATGCAGCTGCTGGTCGTCAGACGGAATCCGGAAATGATCACCCTTCTGGAAAATCCATGCGAGAGGGCGCAGCTGCTGGCTGTGATGGCGGATTCCGGACTGATCACCGCCATCGGCAGCCCTTCCGCAAACACGCAGCTCTCCGTTGTCAGGAAGGACCCGCATCTCATCCGGGAGATAAGCGTACCCGACTGGAAGGCCCAGTTGTATGCGGTCGGACAGGATCCGGAACTGATAAGGTTTATCAGCGAACCGGCGGAAAAAGTACAGCTGTCTGTCCTTAACGGGGACGCCTCCCTGATAAGACTCGTGAGAACCCCCACGGAAAAGGCACAGATGCTGGCCGTTGGCAGAAATTCCTCCCTGATAGGCCATATCAAGAATCCCACGGAGAAAGTCCAGCTGATGGCGGTGCATGACAGTCCGGCAAACATCCTGAGGATAAAGAACCCGTCCCGGCAGGCATGCCTGTCATGTCTCGGTTCCGTCATGCCCGGAGGAACCGCAGGCATCCATTTCAAGGAGGACATTTCAGAAGCGGTAAAGAATCTTTTTACCAGGCTCGGGGAAATAGAGGAGAGATATGGAGAGCTTATGCGGGATGCCGGGCATATGGACACCTACGATGCCAGATACGAAGCGACGGAAAAGGCGGAAGCCTACCGTACAAGAAAAATTTCCGCGGCAGTCGGCACGTTCAGGAAAGAGGCGGTCCTGGAAACTTCCGCTGTTCCGGAAAAGACTGTTGCCGTGGAGAAAACGGAGGCAACGGAAGCGCAACCATCCTCCGGAGAAATGAGGTTCAAGGGCGGCCGCCGTGAACTGACCATAAGGAACGGAAGTGCGGTGCTCCGTACCAACGGGGAGAGTTTTGACGCGACGGATATCCTAAAAGACATGAGCGCCCACGGGGTTGACATAGACAGGGTATCCGGAAAGGCCATGAGCGAGATGTTGAAAGGTAACAAGACCGCTTTGCCCGGAGCATCGGGAAACTCGGTGTTCGCTATTGTCAAGGGACCGGCGGGCTACGGCCTGAAGGCTTTCCAGATCGCCAAACAGGTTCATTCGGCTGCCGCTCAGGAAATATGATCAAAGACTGAAGAAAAGAGAAGTATAAAGATGAGAAAAAATATATTGAAAAGATTGATTGACAATCTGTCCGGAGCAGATTTGCGGAGGGTGAGGAAAGATCCGATGGAGATAATGGGCATGGAACACCCGTCCGAGGCAGCCCAACTGTATGTTGTCAGACAAAATCCGGAGATGATACAATTCATCGGCGCGCCGTCTGAAAAGGTACAGCTGGAGGTGGTCAGAAAGGATGCCTCCCTGATCATGCTTCTTGATGCGCCATCCGAAAAGGTACAGCTGGAAGCGGTCAGGAAGGATACAGGAGTGTTCCTGTATATCAACAAACCGACGGAAAAGGTAAAGTCCGAGGTGCTGAAGAGTGACTGTGGACAGATCATCTATATGGATAACCCGTCCGGAAACCTCCAGATGCAGGCTGTGGAGAGTGACTGCGGCTCCATCATATTCATTGAACATCCCACCGAGAAGGTTCAGATAAGGGCTGTCACGGCCGATCCGGAGCTTTTCATTTATATCGGATCCCCGACGGAAAAGGTCAGGTATGCGGCGGTCAGCGCATGTGCGGACAATATCATGTATATATCCAGACCATCTGAAAAACTACAGATAAGTGCGGTGTCACAAGATTGTGAGACGGTCAGATATATAGAGGAACCCTGTGAGAAGGCGGTGATTGTCGCCCTGAAAGAAAATCCGGGATTGTTCATGTATATCCATAATTCCTCCCCTTCCAGGGTGATCACAACTCTGGTTGAAAAGGATATGGAGAAAAAGAGAGAGGCGGGAAAACAGGAGAAAGTATGAGAGAACCGAAACTCCTCTTATTTAAAATGAAGTCGTGAGTTGATAGTTTCATTTTGTGGATATGGAGTCTTTTTCCTTTTTAGAAGGAAAAATGATAATAGCGCTTAATCAGGAAAAGGACTCTCTGCTTTTACAAAAATGATTTCTGCCATCTGCACCACATTATGTGTGGTATATAATAAAATACTTAATCTGCTCCAAAGTATGAATAATCAGCATTTTTTTATATGCACCAAGATTAAAGCTGTAGATATTAATTATGATAATAACGTTTAATAGGGCTCTTCTTCCTAAGTATTTAATTAGGGACATTCAGTAAATCCTATAAAATTAGCCAACTAATTCGCAATACATTGTGTATAAATTAGTTGGCTAATTGTAATATTTAACAAATGTCCCTAATTAGTTGTCTTCTACCACAATGGTAGCTACCGAACGTGCTGGCAACTGCAGCTTTTTCAGCGGTTGCTCACCCATGTATTGCAGATTCTTGTCGATTGTAGTCAAATAAACTTTTCCTTTTTGGGCATGGTCACAGTTTAGGGTAATTACCTGATTCTCCTCTAAATAATTAATTGCTACGGTCACCACTTCTTTCCCATCAGTATACGATGAAATCATCAGTGAAGTAGCGGCTTCCAAGTCACTTACCTTATAGGTCGGTTTTACGGAGATGCGTTTCATGCCCGGACGCACAAAGAAACTGTAGTTGGCAGTAGTCCACAGCATTTTGGTGGTAGAGATTTCACCGTCATATTGTAACGACAACCCGTTTGAACCTTCAAGCGGCAATAGCTGAATGGGCACATCCTCGCCTAGTGATACAGCAGTCCACCATTGCCAAGCCGAAGCATTGGCCAAAGTTAGATCATTATGAATGATGCGGGCTACATACAAGCCTAGGTTAATGCTTCGTTTCGGAGAGGCTGGCATAGTAATTTCTTCATTCTTTTCCAGAATGCAGTATTCTGATGCCCAAAATTTGGTATTGTGACTGTTGGCTGAGAGTTCTTTGTGAATTCGATTACGTATATCCACCAACAAAGTAGCGGGATAGGCTGACCAATAGTCGTGTGCTGCTACACAGTTAAAAAGATTTTTGAACTTCAGCACGCTGTATTGTCCGTCTTTGTAGAACATAGAGTGGATGATATCATCTGGAGTTTTAGTTATCGAATCAATTTCAAATAGATATTTCATGTCACCTACTTCTGGAATTAGAATTTTTGTGTCGATTTGAGCTTCGCTGATTGCTTTATCCAATTCTTCTACCATGCGGTAGAGGTCAGCTTTAGTGGCAAAGCTGCCTTCTTGGAAGGAATTGGTATGCCATTGTCCGTTTGGCTCATTGTTCGGGCTGATGTAATTTACATGAAAGCCTTGTTCACGGAAATGTTGGGCGCTCTTCACCAAGAAACGGGCAAAGTCATCGAATTTATCATTTTGCAGATTGATGCAATCCTGGTCAGCAGAAACAGTAGAAGCGCTACGAGTCATAAAGTAGGGAGCTGAGTTCGTGAAAAACAGGAAGTTATTCATGCCTCGTTCACGGGCCGCTTTCATGAACCATTGTTGTCCTGCCTGCTTGGTAAAGTCATACTTACCATCGGGTGAGAGGAAACATTCGGTACGGTTCCAAGAGTTATCCACCTCCTTTGCTTCACGGTTTTCATAGCTTCCGGCTCCGATGTTTACGCGCCAGTTAGTCAAAGCCATCCCGATGGGGTTGCCTTTTTTGTCAAATTCACGTTTGAATAGTAAGTCGGCAATTTTTTCTTTTTTTTCTTGAGGCCAGTTTTTACCAATGAAAGCGCAGCGCCAAGCGTCTGAGGCGCTGAAATTGTCTATTTCTTGATAGATTGTCTGTTTATCGATGATAAAAATCTTTTCATTCTGAGCGGCAAGTGGTTTCAAGCTTATGCTGAGAGGTAAGGCTGCAATTAAAATTAATCTTTTTCTCATGGTATACAATTAAAAAGTAAGTCCCTATCCTCGATGATGACACCAAGCATCCATCATAACATAGGGACCCAACAAATATTAGAACTACTTAATAAGATTATATTTTAAAGTTAGTTTGTTTCAAGTTCGGGTTCTTATCCAATTCAGCTTGTGGAATCGGCATGTAACGGTTCCTGAATTTACGGATTTCGAGTACCACCTGGTTCTTTTCACCTTGGAAAATTGTAGCACGCTCTTCTTGTGGAATGCTTGGGTCCATATCTACGGTACCTTGGTTAGAAGCATAGATTGGACCATTCAGTACGTCTTTGGCAATGTCCCAACGGATGATATCATCTCTTCTTAAGCCTTCGAAAGCAAATTCTACGCGGCGTTCTCTTCTGAGCAATTCTCTCAGTTTAGCTTGTGTATTATATTTTGCTCTGTCTACTTTTGGCATGCCAGCTCTTTCTCTGATTAGGTCAATCAAGTCAGTAGCATCTGAAAGGTCTGTATTTTTTTCAATCATAGCTTCAGCCTTTGAGAGTAAGATTTCAGCATAACGGAACACAATCATATCCAGACCAGTATTGTTTATATCTGAATATTGAGTCAGTGGTTTCATGTATTTACAGACAGAATAGCTAGTTTGAGAAGCATTTCTAGAATCAAGACGATGATCTTTGTTAGGTTCACCGTTAATGTTTCTGTCCAGCGTATTATAGATTCTCTTTCTACCCTTGTTATCCATCCAATCAGCACCCGAGTAAAGGATTGTAGCATAGAAACGGGGATCTCTATCTTTGTAAGGATGTTCTGGATTATACTTACCTTTAGCCTGAGCTTCTTCGATTGTCAGACCATCTTTCATTTCATATGCATCAATTAGAGATTGAATGGGTACGAATGCCGACCAACCACCGTCGATCACGTTACAAAATTCAATTATGGTTTGGTTTTTGTAGTCGTTCATTACTTTCTTTACAGCCAAAATGATTTCGCAGTTGTCTTCATTGGCTTCTTTGAACAATTCAGAGTAAGGAACTTCACCTTCTTGGTACAGATCATACACACCCAAGCTCTTGATTTCATTGGCAGCGTCAATCACTTCATCATATTTCTTGTAGAACAGGCACAATCTTACCTTCAAGGCCAAAGCAGCACCGCGTGTAATTCTTCCTTTCTGTTTCGGATTTACATCCAGTGCTCCGTCTTTAGTGATATCATTCAGTTCATCAAGGATGAATTTCACTACATCAGCTTCTGGAGTAGCTGGCAGTTTGGCATCTTCCAAAGAAGGAACCACTTCTGTTATCAAAGGGATGTCACCATATGCAGTTACCATCATGTAGTAACGCCAAGCACGTAGAAAGCGAACTTCGTTTTTCAAGACTTCCAAACGTTGGGGATCATTGAAATGAATTTCTTTGGTAGTAACCTGATGCAAGAAGTTGTTACAACGGGTAATCAGGGTGTAGTCATACCAGTTGATGCCTGGAACAGCATGAGTAGCTGTACCATTGGCAAAAACAGCCCAGTTAGTATTGATGGCACAATAGCCGTTATCACTGAACACGTCATTGTATATAGTATAATCTTGGTTGGCATAGTCATCATAACAACCAACAGCTAACATTTCTACATCTGCTTCTGTTTTTGGGAAAGTAGCGGTAGATAAGGCATCGTACGGCACTCTATCCAGTGAACAAGCTGTAAATAAGAAACCTGAAATAAGTGACAAATATATATTTTTCATAATTGCTAAATTATAATGTAATATTAATACCAATAGAGTGAGTCTTCACATGCGGATAATATGCACCCCACCCAGCCGGAGCTTCAGGGTCGATACCCTGAGGAGTCTTACTGAATGTCAGCAGGTTAGTACCGCTATAGTAAATTCTAGCAGATCCTAGATGTACAGCTTGCAGCCATTCTTTAGGAACATTGAAACCAACTTGAATATCTTTCAGACGCAAGTAGTTGGTATTTACCAACCAGAAGTCTGAGCAAGTAGTTTCCGGTAAGTTATATGTTCTGAATTTAGAAGCTCTAGGCCATTTGTTGGTTGGTTTTTCTGGGGTCCAGCGGCCTAACCAGTGATTTGAAGGGTGACCAGAGTCACCGTTAAATTCACCATAGAATTCATCAGTGAAGTAGCGTGATACGCCAGCGGCACCTTGAAAGAACAAGTTGAGATCAAACATTTTCCACCTAGCACCCAAATTGAATGCGAAAGTATATTTCGGGTTTTCTGAACTCAGGATTACCTTATCATTAGGGTTAATTTCACCATCTTCGTTTATGTCAACCAATTTGATATCACCAGGAATTAAACGGTCGTTGCTGATCATTGTGTATTTCGGAGCATTTGCTATTTCTTCCTTGTTTTGAAAGATACCGTCTGATTTGTAACCATAGAAAGCATTAAATTCCTTACCTACCATGCGAATAGTACGGCTGTCTTTCTGAACGTCTACATTACCCAGTGACAAAATTTCATTTTTGTTGTAAGTAAAGTTACCAGCAAAGTTCAGTTGAACTTCACCCAATGTTTTATGCCAAGCCAAAGAAACCTCAAGTCCTTGGTTTCTCATAGCGCCCACATTGTCCCAGTAACCAGGATACCCATAAGTATTCGGTACATTTACCTGCATCAAGATACCAGTTGTCTTTCTGTTGTAGTATTCCAAAGTAACCTGCAGTTCGTTGAATAAAGTCATGTCTACAGCTGCACCCCAAGTAGTAGTCTTTTCCCAAGAAATATCCTGGATTTTATTTTCAGTTTGTACAGCGCCACCGCTTACCTTGTTATCGAATGGATATTTCGCATTGGTGGCATATGTATTGATGTACGGATAGTAGTCGTTACCTATTTGTTGGTTACCGAGCATTCCCCAAGAACCTCTTACTTTCATGTCGGTTACTACTTCATTGAAAGCAGTACCTAATACAAAGTCTTCGTTAGTTATGCGCCAAGCACCTGAGAATGAAGGGAACCACCCCCAACGGTTGCCTTCTGCAAAACGGGAAGAACCGTCACCTCTCACGTTAGCTTCGAACAAATATTTGTCCCTATAGTTGTATTTTAAGCGACTGAATACAGAATTCATTGCTAGTTCACGAGTATAACCAGAATTTCTCATACCTACTACTGAACCACCATTCATATCAGTTACGTCTGATGATGGAAAATCTTGTCTGTAAGCATCATCATATTCATAAGAATAGAGTTCTGTGTGGAAGCCAGCCAAAGCGTTTACGGTGTGCTTTTGGGCAAAGGTCTTGTCGTAGTTCAACAAGATATCACCTTGTCTGCGGATTTCCTTAGTGTGGCTCTTAGTCAGGCGGATTGGACCATCGTATTTGTTTGCATTATATTGCAAATCTTTTCTATATAGCTTGTAACTCCTATTCACTATGTTGTAAGAACCGTTGGCGGTAATTTTCAAACCATCCCATATATCGTATGAAAATTCAGCGAAAGCATTCAAGTAGTCTTTGTCTGTATCACCAGTAGAGCCCAAGTCTTGGAATGCAATGGGGTTACCATCAGCAATGGCACCATAAGTACCATCTTCATTTTTATAAGGAACCATCGGAGAGATGCGATTTACTTGTCTGAATACTTGATAAGCATCACCATTTGACCAAGAAATCGGGTCAGTCGGTTCTTTCATCAATGTATTGGCAAAGTCCAGATTGATTCTTGATTTCAAGCGTTCAGTTAACTTCAGATCTAAGTTGGTACGAACATTGAACTGTCTGTTAGAAGCGTTTTCAACGATACCTTCTTGTTTTACATAACCCAAAGACGCTCTATACTTCGCCCATTCAGAACCACCGCTCATACCTATGTTATGGCGGTTCATGAAACCAGAGCCGGTATAAAACAAGTCGTACCAGTCAGTATTGGGGTGACCGTATGGATCAGAACCCTCAGCATATTTGCGGATGTCTTCCTGAGTGTAGGGTTTTCTCTTTTCAGCTTGTTCAGGAGAAGCGCCTTGAGAGATAGCATCCCAGTATTCAGCTTCATTAGTCAATTCTGCTAATTCAGCAGAGGTGGTACGGTCCATCAAATCGGCAGGTTTTGACCATCCGAACAAAGCACTGTAAGTCAAATTGGGCTTACCGCTCTGTCCGCGCTTAGTAGTAATCAAAATTACACCATTAGCAGCTTTAGAACCGTAAATGGCAGCTGAAGAAGCATCCTTCAATACAGAGATGCTTTCGATATCATTCGGGTCAACCACGTTCATATCACCTTCTACACCATCAATCAAAACCATTGGAGAAGAAGCATTGAATGAACCCAAACCACGGATTAAAATTTTACCGGTATCCTGACCTGGCTGACCACCAGCATTAGTTACAGTTACACCCGGTGCTAAACCTTGCAAGCCCTGAGATATATTGGAAATCGGCCTAGAAGCCAATGTTTTAGAATCAATAGTAGCAACAGCACCGGTCATGTTCACTTTCTTCTGCGAACCGTAACCTACTACAACAACTTCGTCCAGTAATTCAGTATCGTCCACCAGCTTCACAGCCATCAGCTTGCCAGATTGGGCAGCCAGTACCTGAGTTTTGTAGCCGATGAAAGAAATTTCTATTTTGGCATTTGGAGTGCTCAAATTCAGTGTAAAGTTACCGTTGATGTCGGTCACTGTACCGTTGGTAGTACCTTGCTCTACTACTGAAGCACCGATTACTGGTTCACCGGTCGAATCGATAACATTACCTTTAGCTGTTTTCTTTTCTTGTCTTGTTTGTTGAGCAATTCTAGTCGCTACGTTAGAAATTTTAGAGAGAGTTATATTGTTACCTAATACCTTGCAGTCAATATCAGTGTTGGCAAAGATACCTTTCAACAGTTCTATTACATCGGTATTGCTCCCATTTACATATACGGTGCGTTTTACGTCCACATCGTTTTTGTCATATACAAACAAATAATCTGTTTGTTTTTCAATTTGTTGAATCACAGATTCAATGGTACAATTCTGTGTCTTAAGGGATACTTTTTGATCCATGTACTCGGTTACACTCGCTAGGGCAGTGTTTGCGCCTAAAAAAAGAGCATAAGCCGAAACCATACCAACCTTAACGATATGGTTACAGTCTGAAATAACTTTTTTGTAGGAATTAAAATCCATAATTTACTTTAAATTCTTATCTAATTGATGGATTGATTTGAAAGACAAACGCTTATGA
>ERZ835080.918-NODE-918-length-26455-cov-9.357386_pt1 | contig 26455 bp, 19 predicted proteins | sample MGYA00519688_ERZ835080 | MGnify/ENA primary metagenome ERZ835080 (study PRJEB31850, sample SAMEA3708770) | human gut metagenome | biome: human gut; feature: human-associated habitat; material: faeces | place: China | collected 2014 ... | reverse complement strand
AGATCGAGGATTTTTACAAGGAATTCAAGGGCTGGGCGGATGAGTATGAATCAGCTGCGCTGGAACGCCGGAGAGTCATACTGAGCCAGTTGTTCAGCCGCATTGAGATCGGAAGAGGATATGAGGTCAAAGTGGAAATCGCCATGAGCTACAAACAATTTTTGAACCTCTCGGAGAATACGCAGACTGGTAACAGAACGATAGCATAGAAAGACGATATTAAGTGGTAAACGATACACAGGCAGGCGGAAGCGCATGGACCGCATGCGCTTTTGCGTGTTCTGTGTGCAGAGTGATTTGAAATTGAGACAATATGACATTCTGGTTGCCAAAAAAATATGGCTGGCGTATAATTACCTTATTAAACATTACTTTCTAACTTTGGTATGCAGTAGGAAATTCGGTATGAGCGATGTCGTTTTTTGAGCCGAAGGATTAAGCTACAAGGAGGAGGTACAGCAAAATGGATAAACTTGTTGTTCGTGGCACGGAAATCAATGTCCAGTGGAACCTTAAGCGGGATGATTTCCTCAGCTTAACTGATATTGCAAAAATTAAAGATAACGACAATCCGAGGTATATCATTCAGAACTGGATGCGAAACAGAAACACTATTGAATTTCTGGGCGTATGGGAAACACTTTACAATCCTGATTTTAACCGTGTCGAATTCGATGCGTTTAGAACACAGGCCGGTTTGAACAGTTTTGTGATGACTCCTCAAAAATGGGTAGAGACTACTAACGCCATCGGTATTATTTCAAAGGCCGGACGATATGGAGGGACCTATGCCCATAAAGAAATTGCATTTGAATTTGCGTCTTGGATTTCAGTAGAATTTAAGCTTTATTTGGTCAAGGAATTCGAACGTCTTAAAACTGAAGAGATGAAACAGCTTGGCTGGGATATTAAACGCAACCTTGCCAAAATCAATTATCGAATTCATACCGATGCAATCAAAGAGAATCTGATTCCGCAAGAGCTTTCTGTGCGTCAGATGTCAATAATTTATGCTAATGAAGCGGATGTTTTAAATATGGCGTTATTTGGTATGACCGCCAAACAGTGGAGGGATGCCCATCCAGATCTCAAGGGAAATATTCGCGATTATGCTAATGTATCACAACTTGTATGTCTTTCAAATTTGGAGAACTTGAATGCCGTATTTATCAACGAGGGAATGGCCCAGATGAAACGGCTGGAGAAACTTAATGCTATCGCTATCAGTCAAATGAAGATACTGACGGAAGATCATCGGATTCTGCAGCTCGAAGTAGCAAAAGACAATTAAGAAGATTAGGATAAAGAATCGTTAAGCTAAAATTGCATTTTGTTTTAAAAATATGCACCGTATAAGCAGCAGAAGGGAACAGAAAGGAGCGGTATGCAATGACAAATTATCGTGGCTCAGAATGGAATCGATGGGATTTGCATATCCACACTGCATCATCTTATGATTACAAATATAAGTCGGATGATGCAGATGTATTGTTATGTCAAACTTTGAAAGAAAATGGAATCAGAGCAGTAGCAATTACTGATCACTTCAAAATCGACAAATTGCGAATAGAAAATTTGCGGACTATTGCCCCAGATATTGTATTCTTTCCTGGCGTTGAACTTCGAACAGATAAAGGTGCAAATAATCTGCACTTGATTCTTATTTTCTCAGAAAAAACAGACTTGTCGGTCCTTTCTGCTGATTTTGATGCAATCATGGTACGCCAAAAAGCAAAATCTGCAAACTCTGAAGATACGATTTATTGGGAGTTTGAAGTTATTATTGACTTTGCGAAAAGTCATAACGCGCTTATATCCATCCATTCAGGTCATAAAGCAAACGGCATTGATAAGGAGATTACAAACTCGCTACCTGTAAAAGAAGCAATAAAGAGTGATATCGCTAGGGAAATACACTTCTTTGAAATCGGGCAAAAGAGAGATATAGATGACTATGAAAAGTATGTTTTTAAAGAAATTGAGCGCAAGCCATTGATTATGTGTTCTGATTGCCACTCCCCAAAGGAATATACGCCTAAGGAAATGCTATGGATTAAAGCAGATCTAACATTCGATGGACTTAAACAATGCCTTTATCAGCCGCAAGAGCGTGTGTTCGTAGGAAATATTCCTTCGACTTTGGACAGAGTGAACAAGAATAAGCAGAGCAATATATCCTCTATATCTTGTTCGCGCATAAAAAATCCTAGCAACGTCGATTGCGATTGGTTCAACTTTGACATTCCGCTTAATCCTAGTATGGTTGCAATTATAGGCAACAAAGGAAGTGGAAAAAGTGCATTTTCCGATATAATCGGTCACCTTTGCCGTTGTAATACAATGGGAAGTGCGTCGTTTTTAAATGATAAGCGATTTAGAAAATCACCTAAGAATTATGCAAATGACTATACTGCAACTTTGACATGGCTTGACGATGAAACATGCACAAACACTTTAACCGAAAGTCCATATGATAGTTCAATTGAAGATGCGCAGTATTTACCGCAGAAATATATAGAAGAGGTATGTAATGACTTTGGCGATGTTTTTCAAAAAGAAATCGACAAGGTTATATTTTCATATGTGGACAAAGCAGAGCGCGGGGATGCTCAAAATCTTGATGGACTGGTAAGACTTAAATCCAAGCCTCTGGAAATTAGGTTCCAAGATGAACGCGCAAAGCTTGAGGATATCAATAGAAGAATAATAACTCTTGAAAGGAAAAAGACAAGAGAACACCGCAAAAATGTAGCAGAACATCTTGAAAATGCGGAGGAAATGCTCAAGCGACACGAGAAATCAAAACCTACTGAGGTAGGAAAACCAGAGCAAGAAGATTCTGATGTAGAGTATCAAACTAAACTAGACAAATTGAACCAAAGAATTCAAGAACAAAAGAATGCAATAAAAGAGGCTGCTAATAAAATCGCTGCTGTTAATACTTTTAGTGATGATGTGAAAACAGTAGTTGCTAAAGTTTCCCTGCTGGAAACCCAGTTTGAGGAGGTTAAAACTCAAGTTGCAGAATTGGTCGGCAAATACAAACTCGATGAAGCTAATTGTGCCATTGAATTAATGACACCACGAGCATTTTTAGAGGAACTAGTAAAAAAAGCCGAAGAAGATAAAAAATCATTCCAAGACTCTATTTCTGCTGAACACGATGGATTTTCTACTCAACTCATACGCATAGAATCCGAAAAAGAGCTGCTGATTGCTTCTGCGGATGTAAAAGAAAAGAATTATCAAAAATATCTTGCGGATTTGGATGAATGGAATGAAAAACGTCTTGCCATTATTGGGGATAAAGATACTGATGGCTCCATTGAGTTTTATAAGGCTGAACTCGAATATATTGACACAAAGCTTGTTGCTGAATATAATGCGCTGGTCGAGGAGAGGTATAGCATCACGAAACGATTGTATGAGGGAATAACAGAGTTATCCAAGATATATCAAAGCATCTATGCTCCTGTTCAAGGTGAAATAGCTCAGTTGCTTGGAAATCTCGAAGACGGTGTTTTGTTTCAAGCAGAAGTTTTCATGAAGGAATATAATATTGCGCAAACCATTTTAAATTTCATCAATCAGAGGTATAACGGAAAGTACGGACGTTCACACAATTCACTTCAAGAAATCGAATCTCGTGTAAAAGAAACGGATTTTAGTAATGAAGATAGTGTTATGTCGTTTGTATGTGACATGGAAGATGTCATTACAAGCGACATTGAATCTGCCGACAACAGAGTAGCCAAGCGACAGGAGTTTTATGATTTTATTTTTGGTTTGAAATATATTGGCGTTAATTTTAAATTAAAAATGGGCAAACGCTCATTGGAAGAACTATCTCCGGGTGAGCGAGGCATTGTGTTACTGATTTTCTATCTTGCACTTAGCAAGGAAAGCAAACCAATAGTTATCGACCAGCCGGAGGATAACCTTGACAACCAATCTGTTTATAGTAAACTTGTACCGTGTATTTGCAGAGCAAAACAAAGACGGCAAGTTATTATTGTAACGCATAATCCTAATATTGCTGTAGCGTGTGATGCAGAACAGATTATTTATTGTGAGAAAAAGACGGACGCCAGTCAAATCAGATACGAGTCTGGCTCTATCGAAAATCCTGCAATTCGCAATCATGTTGTTGATGTCCTCGAAGGCACAATGCCCGCATTTGACTTGAGAAGACTCAAGTATAACTAAAACATTGTTTGTAACAGGAATTACATAAGGAGCGTTGCTATATGCAGGAAATAAGATGCCCTAAATGTGGTGAAGTATTTCAGGTTGATGAAACTGGATATAACCAAATTGCTCGACAAGTTCGTGATAGAGAATTTTTAAAAGAAATTGAACGTAGAGAAAGGGAATTAGAAGCTAAGCAAGAAAAAGAACTCGAAGTGATTCGTTTGCAAGAAGAAAAAGAATACACTGCAGGTATTACAAAAAAAGAAACGGAAATTTTTGCCAAAGATAAGTTGATTGCTGAGTTGCAAGCTAAGCTAGATGTAAGTGAAACGGCAAAAAAATTTGCTATTTCTGAGACCCTTGAGAAGAAGAATCAAGAAATCTCTAGAGGACTGAAAGAACACTCCGAAAATCTCATGAAGAAAGATGCGGAAATCTCCGCTCTCGACCGTAGAATAGCAGAGTTGCAAGCGAAATTGGATGCTGGTGAAACCGCAAGGCGTCTTGCTGTTGCAGAGGCAGTTGAAAAGAAGAACGAAGAGCTATCCCTAAAGACTTCGGAGATTGCTGCTCTCAGGGAAGAACTCAAAAGTAAAGAAACGGAAAGTCGTTTGAACGAAAAATCTCTCAAAGAACAGTACGAGGATAGACTCAGACTTAAAGAGGAACAGATTGAATATTACAAAGATTTCAAGGCTCGTCAATCCACTAAAATGATAGGAGAAAGCTTGGAACAGCACTGCCTTACACAATTCAATTCTCTCCGAATGACGGCTTTTCCTAATGCTTACTTTGAAAAAGATAACGATGCAAGAACTGGAAGCAAGGGAGATTTTATTTACCGTGAAAGCAGCGAGGATGGCACAGAGTTCATTTCCATTATGTTCGAAATGAAGAATGAGGCTGATACCACTGCAACCAAACATAAAAACGAGGATTTCTTTAAAGAGTTGGACAAAGACCGTAATGAAAAAGGTTGTGAGTATGCAATCCTTGTCTCGTTGCTTGAAATTGACAATGAATTATATAACAACGGCATTGTGGATGTGTCCTACAAATATCCGAAAATGTACGTCATTCGTCCACAGTTCTTTATCCCGATGATTACGTTACTACGGAATGCGGCACAAAACTCATTACATTATCGACATGAGCTTCAAATTGTTCGCAACCAACAAGTGGACATCCTTCATTTTGAAGAAAACATGAATGCATTCAAAGAGGGGTTTGCGCGCAATTACCGATTGGCTAGCGAAAAGTTTACAACAGCGATTGATGAAATCGATAAGACCATAGATCATCTGCAAAAGACAAAAGTTGCACTTCTTTCCTCTGAAAAAAATCTGCGCATTGCCAATAATAAAGCTGATGAGCTAAGCATAAAAAAACTCACTAAAAATGCGCCTTCTGTTAAGGCTATGTTTGACCAACTAAATGTCGAACAAACGAATTAAACGGTGTCCTGTGCCAACAGTGTGACAACCAAAAATCAGATAGCCTCTGCTATCTGAATAATGAAAGAAATATAAATAATCTGAGTCCAATCTTATAAGCCAATTTGTTTAATAGCAAATTACAGGAATCAAGTACAAACAACTTAATGTGTTACTGTTGTTAGAGCAGCTGACTCTTAATCAGCGGGTCCCGGGTTCGAGTCCCTGTTGGTGCACCAAAAACCGTCTCTTCGGAGGCGGTTTTTTAAAAGCCGCGCCAAAACGGCTTATCTGCTCAGAAGATTCCAGAAAGGACACAAGCCGCCTGGAAACCCAAAAACACCGTGAGTTGCAGCTCACGGTGTTTTTGGGTATTACTACTTTTTTTGACTGCGCTTTTTTGAAATCCTCAAAATTTTCCTGGAAATAATATTCGCCAAAACTCCACTCAGAACATCGAGCAAAAAGGACACGCAGCCACCTCCTCCGGTTCCAGTTTGAAAAGGCAGCGTGTCCAGAATATCATTTTGGAGAAAAGATTGTCAATATACAACGCCATAGGAATCCAAGCATCAGTGATAAACCGTGTTGTTTTTTTGTTGACAGAAATTTGGTTCTATTGCTTTTCAGAATATCAGAGTAGTTTGGAGACAGCAAAGAAACAGGCCATTTTTATATTTCTGAAAGAGAATTTAGTCCTTGGCAATTGGTAGAAGGTGAACAGTACCTGGCAAATCAAAAATTAAAACTATGGTACGATGAAGTCGAATATTTGACAGGTGAGCAATTATATGAAAAAATTTTGGTCGACTTACAGGAATTTGCAGAAAGAATCATTGAGTGCATTGTTTTGGCATCGAGTAACTATCCGAAGCGGTTTCGCCGCAATTCGGAGGAAAACACATAATATGGTAAAATATGATACCCGTAGTTTACTGCAGAGTAGCAGTAAACTACAGAGGTGTTTTAAAGAGATGTTGTTGAAAAATTTCTGTGGCATATAAAGCGGAGCATCTCGATATTCAGCCTTAAAGATGTGCGGAAGCTTCCCGGTACTCCTGCGGAGACAGGCCGGTGTATTTTTTAAATACGCGAGAGAAATGAGCGGCGGAGTCGAGGCCAATCAGATATCCGATTTCTGAAATTTTCTTTTCCGGCTGCTGCAAAAGCTGTTTTGCACGTTCTAGCCGGCGAACCAGTATGTATTCCGACAGCTTTTCTCCGGTGGCTTGCTTATAGGCGCGGGAGAGATATACCGGATTCAGATACACTTTTTCCGCCAGCGCATTGACCGACAGATCTTCACTTAGGTGGACGGCAATGTACTGGTGCAGCGTGTACACCATCTGATGAAAGCGCGCCGCATGCCGATCTTCAATGCCCTCAAAAAGCCAATCGCCCATTTTGGAAAACAAGGAGGGAAGAGAGCTATCCCACTGTTCATACGGCATGGTGAAAGCGGCATAGCCGTGGAATCTGTCAAAGAAATCCTTCTGTCGCCCCGCGGCAGCCACCCGTTCCAGAAAGAATAGACACAGCCGGTGGTACAGCTCAATTTTTTGAACGGGGTTGCCGCAGGCCAAAAGCCCCTGCAGCAGCGTTTGTAGCAGCTGATCGAACGAGTCTTTCTGGCGGTATTCGAAGGCGCTTTCCAGACTGGAAAGCAACGCGTCGGCGCTTCCGTCCCAAACGGGGTGGTCGGGCATGGCTTGGTCAAAAAAAGCGATTTCGCCCAGCAGCATTTCATCCTGTGCGCCCAACTGATAGGTCAGCACTGAACGGTAGCGCTCAAAAGCGGCCGGAAGCTCTTGCCAGGCATGGGGCTGCGAATCCGTGACTAGAGACACCGCTACACACAGCTGTTTTTGGCAGTACTCCTGCACCCGCTCCAGCATACCGGAAAGAAAGCTGTCCAGTCGGGCAACTACGGCCGGGTTCTGTTCCAGAGGCTGAATCAGCCACAGCCAGTAACGGTTTTGCCAGCATACATTTGCGCAGTTGAGCGTGGGAAGGGTGTAGGTCATGAATACGGCGTGAATCTGCTCCAAAAGCTGAGCGCTGTCTGCTACGTCGCTTTTTTGCGGCATGTGGTCTAGCCGTCCGCCCACCAGAAAAACCGGATGGCCGGCGCGCAGGGGAAGGCCTAGCTTCAACAGCTGCTGCTCCAGCTGGGCACCAGTGATTTCGCCCCGCAGCATCTTCCATAAAAAGTCTTGACAAAGCAGAGGTCGGGCGTTTTTCAGCTCCTCTTCCATGCGCCGGTTCCATACGGCGCTGGTGGTCTCCTGCTCCAGCAGGGCCAGGGTTTTATACACGGTTTCCAAAACCACCTCATCGCCTTGGCTTTTTAAAATATAGGAATCCGCACCCAGCTGCATGGCTTTTTGAACGTATTCAAAATCGCTGTATCCCGAAAGAAAGATTACATGGCAGAAGGGCCAGCGGCGGTGAATCTGCGTAAGCAGCTCCAGTCCGTTCATGCCGGGCATTTTGATGTCGCTGAGTACAATGTCGATTCGAAGACGGTCCAGCAATTTCAGCGCGTCCGGAGCGGAGTACACTTTGTGCACTTCCAGCGCAAACGTTTCGTCCTGGGCAAAAAGCTCATACAATCCATCCGCGATGATCGGTTCATCGTCAATCACCAAAATACGATACATATTATTCTTCCTTTACAATGTGAAGCTGTACCTGCAGACTGCCGGCGGGCGTGCGGGAGAGGCGAAGGCCGCTTTCGGGTCCGAAGTGGTAGCGCAGCCGTCGGTGAATGTTGATCAGGGCAGTGGTTTCCATCTGCGTGTCCGTGCTGTCCAGTTTCTGCTGCAATTCCGAAAGCTCCTCAGGTGAGAATTCGGTTCCATTGTCTTCAATGCAAACGTTCCACTCTCCCAGCCGGGCTTCAAACCGGATGAACAGTTTGGGTTCCAGCACGTTTTTCATACCGTGCTCAAAGGCGTTTTCCAAAATCGGCTGTAAGATCAACCGCGGTACCATAAGAAATCCGAACTCCGACGGCGTGGGACCAATTTCCACCGAGAGCCGGTTAGAAAACCGGATCTGCTGGATTTTCAGATAAGTCATTGCGTGCCGAATCTCCTGCTCCATGGTGACCGTGTCCGCTGCATTCCGGGTGATGTACTGGTAATATTCGCTCAGCAGCTGGGAGAACTCGGCAATGTCATCGTTGCTGTCTTTTTTGGCCATGCGGTAAATATTGTAAAACCCGTTGTACAGAAAATGTGGGTTGATTTGGGACTGAAGCTGCTTGAGTTCCGCCCGCTGGGTCAGAAGGCGCTGGTCGTATACCTGCTCGATCAACTTTTGCAGATGGTCCATCATTCCGTTGAAGGACTGGTAGAGATAGGCGAACTCATCGTTTCTCTTTTGATGGATGCGCACGTCGAAATTATTGCCTTTCATACATCTGAAGGCGTCCACCAGCGTCCGGATGGGTTTGTGCACCAGATGACGCACAGAGAATGCAAACAGGCACATGGCGAGCACGGAAACCACCCCGAACAGCACCAGGAGAAAGAGATAGGTATGGCGGAAGCCAAACAGATGTTCCGTGGAAGAAAAGGAGATCAGAACCAAATCGCTCTCCTCTAGGGCGACCACGGTTTTTTGAAAGTGCTTTCCCTCTACGGTTACTTCTTCTGTGGAGGGCAGCTGCTGCGAAACGGTCAAAAGTTCCGGGTTCAGAAAGGACGCATTGTCCGTTTTCTCCAGCACAAAGCAGCTGTCCGGGCTGGTCAGAACCAGGCCCGTTTCCTGGGTGTGATCCATCCCCTGCAGCAGCCGCTGAATCTGAGCGTTGGAGAGCGTCAGCCACATGACCAGAGGCGGAGTGCTCCCTTCCCGGGGTGTGAGAGGATACTGAATGCTCATTTGCAGCTCGCCGGATTTCGTCGGTGTCAGCCCAGAGCTGGGCGCGCACGGTAGGGCTTCCGGCTGACGGTTCCAGCTTTCGGCCAAGGGCTCCACGTTGCGGGTGTCGATGCTTTTTCCGACGGTGGGCAGGTGCAGGACCACGTTGCCGATGCACATGCTGCTGTTTTTCATCACCTGCAGCCGGTGCTGGGCGCGCAGCAGATATTGAGAGCGTTCAAAAGTATCCAGAATGGGGTAGGCGTTGGCCAAGTAAACTAGGTCGTCGTCGTTGATGCAGTTGTATTCCAAAAGGCGAATTCGGGAGATTTCGTCGTCAATGGTCTCTGCGTACAGATTGAGCAGAGCCATCTGCGAGCGGATAATCTGCTGGTGCATCTGAAGGTAGGTCCAATGGAAAATGACTGCCCCCAGCACGTAAACGGGAAGCAGAATCAGAAGGAAGGTGGCCAGCACTTTCACCTGAATGGAGTGAAATACCTGCGCCCGAATGTCTTTGCCGACCATGCACTCGCCTCCTGCAAAAAGATATATATATAAATCGTAGCACAAAGGAATATGGCCTGCAAGCTACTTTCATTGACGATTCTCTACTTGTGGGCCGGCCGTAGGAATCCGGTTGAAAATCGTCAACAAAAGCATTGCTTTTCGTCATTTACGGCAGATAGGAGATGTGAGAAAATAAGACCAGAGGAAAGAACAGAAGGTGCACCTGTTCACCAAGGCGAATGAAAAAGGAGGAAGCTTACGATGAAAATTACGATGAAAAGAAGAGCTGCTGCATGGGTTGTTGCCCTTGCGATGCTGACCGGGCTGACGGCCTGCGGAGTTTCGGAATCCACCAGTGAACTTGCCGGTTCTGCTTCTCAGAGCGCGGCACAGACGGTTGACAAGGACCCTTTCGGAAAATATGAAGAGCCGATTACTCTGACGGCGGTTCGCTATTTGCAGGACGGCATTGAATTCAACGAGGGCGAAAGTCTGGAAAACAATGTCTGGTCGCGGGAATATGCCGAAACTTTGGGTATCAATCTGGAGTATGCCTGGACGACGCCCCAATCAGAATACGCACAAAAATTGAACGTTTCATCTGCCTCAGACGATTTGCCCGACTTGATGTGGGTGGACGCTGCGCAGCTCAAGCGCATGGTGGAAGACGACCAGCTGGCCGATTTGACCCAGGTTTATGCGGATTATGCGGCGCCATACACCAATGAGGTGCTGCATCAGGACGGCGGCAGCGCTATGGAATCTGCGACCATCGGCGGAAAACTGTACGGCCTGCCCCACATTCAGTCCGGTTACGGTTCCACCGATGTTTTGTGGATTCGTTCGGACTGGCTTGAGGCACTGAGGCTGGAAACGCCCGAAACCATGCGGGACGTGCTGGAAATCGCCCGCGCTTTTGCCACTCAGGACCCGGACGGCAACGGCAAAAACGACACCTACGGCTTGGGGGTCAACAAGGGTTTGATTGCGGAAAACAATCTGCCTTATGCGGTGCTGGACGGATTTTTCAACAGTTACCACGCATATCCCAGCATCTGGATCACGGATGAGGATGGAAAACTGGCCTACGGAGGCATTCAGCCTGAGATGAAAGACGCGCTGGCCGATCTGCAGAAACTGTATGCCGAGGGTGTCATTGACCCTGAATTCGGCGTGAAAGACGCGGTGAAAGTCAGTGAGAACGTGAACGCCGGAAAAGTGGGCATGTTCTATGGCTATTTCTGGAACTGCTCAAGCGGATGGCTGCAGGACGGCAAGATGAACGACCCCAGCATCGACTGGATTGCCGTGCCTATTCTGTCCATTGACGACGAGCCGGCAAAAGCCATGGTTCCCTTTGCAACCACCTATTACACCGTGGTCAGCAAGGACTGCGCCAACCCCGAGGCGGCAGTGAAAATGTACAATCTAGTGCTGGAAAAAATGTTCGGTGAAACCGCACAGCCCGAAGTGTACAATTCCACCCCCGAAAATCTGGCGGTCTTCAACTATGCGTACTCCTACGGCGAGCCGCCCATGAAAAACCTGGACGCTCAGCAGGCGGTTGTGGCCGCGCTGGAGAGCGGTGATGCCAGCGGACTGAGCGCGGAGCAGAAAAATTACTACGATAACTGTGTGGCCTATGAGGAGAGCGGCGACCTGGCCTTGTGGGGCAATTACATGATGTACGGCCCCGACGGCGGCTTGGGTGTGATCAACGAATACGTTTCCAGCGGCAATGTGGTCACGGACAACTACTTCGGCGCGCCTACGGACGGTATGGCGGAGAAGAATGCCACGCTGCAGAAGCTCCAGCTAGAGACCTTTACAAAAATCATTACCGGAAGCGCTGACGTCGACGAGTTCGACACCTATGTGGAAAACTGGAAGAGCCTTGGCGGCCAGCAGATCACCGATGAGGTGAACGAGTGGCTGGCACAGCGGTAAACAAAATCCGGCGCGGGGAGGCGGATCGTTTCCCCGCGCTTTTTTCAGGTGATGATATGAATGAGAAAAAGAAAAGCAGGGCCGTGCGTCTGCGCAGAGAGCTGCCCTTTCATCTGATGCTTTTGCCAGCGGTGATTCTGGTAGGGATTTTTTCCTATGGGCCGATGGTGGGCATCATCATGGCTTTTGAAAAGTTTTCACCCAAAAAGGGAATCTTCGGCTCTCCCTTTGTTGGATTGGAAAATTTTCGCTATCTGATGAACATTCCGGACATTGATAAAGTTGTGTTCAACACATTTTTCATCGCCGCCATGAAGCTGGCGCTGGGCGTTGTGGTGCCGATGTTTGTGGCGATTCTGCTGAACGAAGTGCGTCTGGAGTCCGTTAAAAAAGTCATTCAGACCATGGTGTATTTTCCTCATTTTCTGTCCTGGGTGATTTTAAGCGGTATTTTTATCGATATTTTGTCTCCTTCCACAGGCATTGTGAATGAGTTTATCACTATGCTGGGGTTTGAGCCGGTCTATTTTCTGGGAGACCCAAAGGTGTTTCCATACACAATGGCGCTTACCGAAACCTGGAAGGAATTCGGATTCGGAACCATTGTGTACCTGGCGACCATCTCCGGCATTGATCCCACCCTGTACGAGGCGGCGGAAGTGGACGGCGCTGGCCGGTGGCAGCAAACGGTTCACATTACGCTGGAGGCGCTGCTGCCCATGGCCGCGCTGATGCTGATTCTCAATCTGGGCGGCGTTTTGAATTTGAGCTTTGAACAAATCTACAACCTGTACAGCCCGCAGGTTTACTCCACCGGCGACATTCTGGACACGCTGGTATACCGTCTGGGCATGATTGATGCGCAGTACGGCGTGGCTACCGCCGTGGGCTTGTTCAAATCGGTGGTGTCGCTGGTACTGGTATCGTTCTCGTACTGGTTTGCGGGCAAAGTCAGCGGTTACCGGGTCTTTTGAAGGGTGGTTGCTATGAGAGAAAATGTTCGTGCATTTTACTATTATCCCTGGCAGCGAAAGCTGTTTGTGGTGTTTAATTATCTCTTTTTAACGTGTGCCGCACTGATCTGCGTATTGCCCATTTTAAACATTCTGGCCATCTCCCTCAGTTCCAGCGCAGCGGCCGGCTCCGGCGAAGTGCGTTTCTGGCCGGTGGATTTCACATGGAAATCGTACAATTTCGTAACGGCCAAACCGGAGTTTATGCAGTCCTTTTGGGTGTCCGTGCGGCGCGTTCTGGTGGGGGTGCCTGTGAACATGGTGCTCACCATTCTGGTGGCGTATCCGCTTTCCAAAACCAAGCATCAGTTTCACGCCCGGCAGTTTTACGTGTGGTTTTTCTTTATCACCATGCTGTTCAGCGGCGGGTTGATTCCATACTATATGACCATCTTCAAGGTCGGTTTGGTGGACAGCTTCTGGGCACTGATTCTGCCCGGAGCGGTGCCGGTTTACAACGTGATTATTCTGCTCAATTTCTTCCGCAACCTGCCGGGGGAAATTGAAGAGGCAGCCCGGGTGGACGGTGCATCCTATTTGCGCGTTCTGTTCCAGATCATCGTTCCTTTGTCCCTGCCGGCTATTGCGACGCTTACACTGTTCTGCACGGTGAATCACTGGAACTCCTGGTTCGAGGGACTCCTATTGATGAACGACCCCACGCACTATCCGCTGCAGAGCTACTTGCAGACTGTGATTGTCAACCGGGACATGTCGCTGATGAGCACCACCGACATTTTGACATTGAGCGAGGTGTCGGACCGCACGTCCAAAGCGGCGCAGACGTTTGTGGCTGCGGTTCCCATGCTGGTCATCTATCCGTTTTTGCAAAAATATTTTACCGCCGGCATCACGCTGGGCGGCGTAAAGGGGTAATCCATCATGAAAAAAATTGTATTCATCGGTGCGGGCAGCATCATCTTTGTGAAAAATCTGATCGGCGACTGCATGCTGACGCCTTCCCTGTGTGACAGCGAGTTTGCCCTGCTGGACATCAATCGGGAAAAATTGTATCTGGCGGAGGGCATGCTGAAGAACCTGAACCGCAACGTGAATGGAGGCCGCGCCACGGTGAAGGCCTACGAAAGCCAGCGGGAGGCGCTGGCCGGAGCGGATTTTGTCATCAATGCCATTCAGGTGGGCGGATACGATCCTTGTATCATCAACGATTTTGAGATTCCGCTGAAGTACGGACTGCGGCAGACCTATGCCGACACGCTGGGCATCGGCGGCATCATGCGCGGGCTGCGCACCATTCCGGTGATGAAGGGCATCACGGACGACATGGAGGAATTATGTCCCAACGCATGGCTTCTGAACTATACTAACCCGATGGCCATCGTCACTGGAGCGGTGCTGAAATCCAGTTCCATCAAAACCATCGGCCTGTGCCACAGCGTGCAGTCCTGCACCAAAAATCTGATGGACGTGGTGGGCATGGACTGCACCGGCGTGGAATATAAGATCGCCGGCATCAATCATCAGGCGTGGCTTTTGGAAGTGACGAAGGATGGGCGCGATCTCTATCCCGAGATTAAGGCGCGGGCTGCTCAGCTTACGGAGCCTCACGAGGACATGGTGCGCTACGAGATTATGAAACGCTTTGGGTATTATGTCACAGAGTCTTCGCAGCATACGGCCGAATACACTCCTTACTTCATCAAGGACAAATATCCTGGGAAGCTGGAACAGTACGGTATCAAAACTATGATGTACAAAGACTGGGGACGCTCGCAGGTGGCCTATTGGAAGCAGGCGAAGGAAGATCTGGTGGACAACCATGCCATCACCCACGCCCGTACCCAGGAATTCGCTTCGTATATTTTGGATTCGCTGACCACTGGAACACCTTACCGCATTCATGCGAACGTACTCAATCAAGGCCTGATTCCCAACCTGCCCGACCGGGCCTGCGTGGAAGTTCCCTGCCTGGTGGATGGAACCGGGATTTACCCCTGCCATATTGGGAATCTACCGCCTCAGTGCGCGGCACTTAACCGCACGAACATCAATGTACAGGAACTAACGATTGAAGCCGCGCTGACCGGAAACCGGGAGCACATGTATCATGCGGCCTTCCTGGACCCGCACACCGCCGCCGAGCTGGACATGGACACTATTACCGTTATGTGCGACGAATTAATCGCTGCCAACAAGAATTGGTTGCCGATGTTTTTTAAGTAATGGATAACGAAAGAGGGAGAATCTGATGAAAAGATGGATAAGCCTGATTTTGACGGCAGCACTGTGTACGTCCATGTGCTGCATTTATGCCGAAGATGCGGTTTTGGGAACGAGTGACGAGGCTCAATCAATTGTTTTGCAGGAAGATTCGTCGCAGACAACGGAGGTGGGGTCTGTTTCCGTTCCGGAGGATGAAAGCGAGCAGGAGGATTTGCCGGCGGACTCTTCTGGGCAGGAAATCTCGCCGGAAGAACCGGATCCTTCTTCCGTTTTCGCAGAGGAGGAAGAACAACTGAATCAGGATTTTGTGACGGCAGAACCTTCTCTGCCCGAAGAAGGAATTCAAACGCAGGAACCGGTTTTTCCAGAGCGGACCGCAGAAGAACTGGATACAGATATGACGTCAGTTAATCCGGCGGACTTGACAACGGAGTCACCGGATGGAAGTCTGTCTGTTCAATTTGAACTGAATGAAAGTGGGCAGCTGTTTTATACCGTATTCAAAGCAGGAAATCTCGTTTTGGAACCTTCGCAGATGGGAATCACAGCAAATCACGCAGATTTCACGTCGGGACTTGCAGTGCAATCTACGCAGCTGACTAGTTGCGATGAAACGTATTCTTTGCCCCAAGGAAAGAAAAGCCAATATCGAAATCATTATAATCAGCGGGAAATTGTATTGGAAAAAGACGGACGCATCTGTAAAATTTATTTCCGCATGTATGATGATGGTATTGCGTTTCGCTATGAACTTCTTGGCGAAGGCGCCGTTCTGATTCAGTCGGAAACTTCACAATTTAATCTTCCGGACAGCACTGGAGGCTGGGCATTTGACTGGCGAAACGATTATGAGGGACTTTATACATATCGGTCGCCATCGGAATTTTCCAGTGCCAATTTTGCGATGCCCGTTCTGGCTTCAATCGATAACAATCGCTACTGGATGCTGTTGACGGAAGGAAATGTTTACAATTCGAACGGAAGTTATTGTGCCTCTCACTTGGACGGATCAGCTGGCGAAGTGATGAAGGTGGCCTTTGCTCCAGAGCAAACCTCTGCCATCAGCACCATCTATCCGGTTCAAACGCCGTATCGTGTGGCGATTATTACGGATAATTTGAACGATTTAGCCAATTCTGTGTTAATGACTAATCTCAATCCGCCGACAACCATGTCGGATACCAGTTGGATCAAGACCGGAAAATCTGCTTGGTCGTGGTGGTCGGAAGAGAGGTCTCCTCAATGGTTTGAACGCCAAAGAGATTACGTGGACTTCGCGGCGGAAAACGGTTGGGATTTTGTAACCGTGGATGCCGGTTGGGATGATTCCTGGGTCGAGCAGCTTTGCACGGAGGCTGCCGATAAAAACGTGAGCGTTGTAATATGGACTGATGTGGATGCTATTGATACACAGCAGGAAGTGGATGAGAAATTGACCCGATGGGCGTCCTGGGGCGTGGCTGGCATTAAGGTCGATTTTATGATGAACGATTCTCAGATGCGTATGGCCACTTACCAATTGATTGCGGAAAAAGCTGGTGAGCTGCATATGTTGGTGAACTTTCATGGTTCCACAAAACCGAGCGGAGAAATTCGCACATGGCCTCATGTGACGACATCGGAAGCAGTGAGAGGATCTGAACATTACAAATGGGGTGAATATTCTACGGCCTATCAAAATTCGACTTTGCCGTTTACACGCAATGTAATTGGTCCGATGGATTTCACACCGACTGTCATTAGCAATTCCAATTTGAATACTACGCACGCGCATCAGCTGGCGCTTTCGGTCATTTTTGAGTCTGGTATGCAACATTTAGCCGATTCGATCGATAGTTATGAAGCATGGAAAGGGAAAAACTTTTTGAACAAAGTACCGGCATCCTGGGACGAACTGCGTGTGCTGGACGCGTTCCCGGGAGATTATGCTGTGATTGCGCGACGCAAAGGAAATGAATGGTATTTAGGTGCAATCACTTCGGCAGCGAGAACCATTACCATTGACTGTGACTTTTTGGGAGCAGGGTATACTGCGTATATTTATAAGGATTCCGATGACCCTACTATGATGGCGACAGACGTTCAAGCAGTGGATTCTTCTTCCGTCCTTATGCTTGATTTGGCATCCACGGGCGGCTGTGCTATCCTTTTTACCAACGAGAATTTTTTACAGGAGCTGCAGGACGATGCAAGCTATGTCTATTACGAAGCGGAGTCCTCGCAAAACAGCCTGACAGGTCAGGCCAGCGTCGTGCAGGATGGAAACTGCTTTGGAGAGAAAAAGGTGGGAAATCTGGGAGGATCGGCAAGCAGTTCCGTGACGTTTGAAAATGTTACTGCGGCTTCGGCGGGAAGCTATGAAGTAAAGCTTTATTATGCGTCAGGTGACCAGCGTAACATTTCCCTTTGGGTAAACAACGGAGAGGAAAGGGTTTTGGAACTTCCCGCCACAGGCAGCTATCACACGCTGCGCTGTCAGCGATTTTATGTGGAGCTGGATGCGGGTGTCAATCAGTTGCGCTTTGGGGGCACTTCCTATGCACCGGATGTTGACCGAATTGCTGTTCGGGCAGCTGAGCCCCAATATTATACGAAGATGGAAGCAGAAGATGGTATCATAACCAGTCCGGCCTATGCTCAAAATTCAAGTGGTTTTTCCGGTGAAAAAAAGGTTTCGTATGTTGGATATGCGGGCGAAGTGACGTTGAACAACGTGCATGTGGAGCAATCCGGCACGTATTTGCTGCGTGTTTACTATGCCACGGGAGACAATCGAACGCTGATGATTTCCGCAAATGGCGGCGCGCCTGTCCGCGCAATTTGTTTTGACAGCGGCAGTTTCAACAGTGTGGAATACAAAGAGGTTTTGATCTCGCTGAACGCGGGCGAAAATTCTTTGCGCTTTTTCAATTCGGATGGATATGCGCCGGACCTTGACTATTTTGAGATTGCGGCGTCTCCGATTGCGTAATGAAGCGATACTTTTCAAAAGAAGGTGTATGATGAGCATCAACTATTGTGAAAAAGAGCGCGTCTTTACTCTGCAAACACAGAATGCCACCTACCAGATGATTGTGGACTCCCATGGTTATCTGCTGCACTGCTATTACGGGGCAAAAATCGAAAGGCAGAATCTGTCCTACTGCATTCAGCCCCAGGACCGGGGCTTCGCGGCCAATCCGCCGGATGCCGCGGGAGACAGGACACTTTCCCCGGACACGCTGTCCCAGGAGTACTCCACCTTCGGTGTGGGGGATTTCCGGGAGAGCTGTCTGGATGTGCGCGACAAAAACGGCGGTGTGGCGGCGGATCTGAGATATGGGAGTTATCGCATTTATCCGGGGAAAAAGCCGCTGAACGGTCTGCCTGCTGCCTATGGAAACGAAAAAGATGTGGACACGCTGGAGATTGATTTGCGCGATGAGGTCAGCGGGCTGGTGGTGACGCTTCGCTACTCAGTGTTTGCCCAGTGGGATGTGATCGCCCGGTCGGCGGAAATTTTCAACTGGGGAACCGGCGTGCTCATATTGGAGCGGGCCCTTTCCTGCTGCCTGGACGAGCCAGTTCCCGCAAGCAGGGACATTCTCACTTTCTTCGGCCGCCACATGGGCGAGCGCAATTTGGAGCGGATGCCGCTGCGGCACGGGAAATTTCGGGTCGACAGCATGCGAGGGGCATCCAGCCCGCACTACAATCCATTTGTGATTTTGTGCGATTCCGCCGCCACGGAAACGGCGGGAAACTGTTGGGCATTTTCATTGGTGTACAGCGGGAATTTTATAGCGCAGGCAGAAGTGGATCAGATCGACACGCTGCGCTTTGTCATGGGAATCGCTCCCCAGAATTTCAGTTGGGAATTGAAGCCGGGTGCTTCGTTTCAAGCGCCGGAAGTTTTGTTGTGTTTTTCTGATTATGGATTTGACGCGCTGTCCAACCGGCTGAACGGATTCCAGATGCAGCATCTGGTACGGGGCAAATACCGGACAGAGCGCTGTCCGATTCTGGTGAATAACTGGGAAGCCACGTATTTTGATTTTGATGAGGAAAGGCTGCTGGCTTTGGCTCGGGAGGCAAAGGAGGTGGGCATTGAGATGCTAGTTCTGGATGACGGCTGGTTCGGAGAGCGTAACGATGACACCACAAGCCTGGGCGACTGGTTTGTGAACCGGCAGAAACTTCCGGACGGGCTGGCCGGATTCGGCGCTAAGTTGCGTGCCCTAGGACTCCAATTCGGCTTGTGGTTTGAGCCGGAGATGGTCAGTCCGATTAGCTGTCTGATGGAGCAGCATCCGGATTGGTGCCTGCACATTCCCGGGCGAGAAAATGTCACCAGCCGCAGCCAGTGTGTGCTAGACATGGGGCTGTCCGCCGTGCAGGAGTATCTGTTTGAACGGATGTCCGGGCTGATCCGGGAGGCGAAGCTGGCGTACATCAAGTGGGACATGAATCGAAGCATCACCAACGCCCGTAGTATGGCGTTGCCGCCCCACCGTCAGGGAGAGGTTTGGCACCGCTATATCTTGGGGGTGTACGCCCTGCTGGAAAGGCTGCTGAACGCTTTCCCGCAGCTGCTGATCGAAAGCTGCGCCAGCGGAGGCGGGAGGTACGACGCAGGCATGCTGTATTATTCTCCTCAGGTGTGGGCCAGCGACAATACGGATGCCGTCGACCGGCTGAAAATTCAATACGGCAATTCCTTTGGATTCCCTATGAAAACCATGGGCAGCCATGTGTCTGTGTGCCCCAACCATCAAACCGGACGAACGGCGCCGCTGGAAACCCGGGCGCTCACAGCAATGTGCGGCAGCTTCGGATACGAGATGGACCTGACGCAGCTCAGCGATGTGGAAAAGAAGCAGATCAAAGCGCAAATTGAGCTCTTCAAACATCAGTGGCAACTGCATCAGCTGGGGGAATACCATCGCCTGACCGACGCCCAGAACGATCGGTGGTTCACCGCCTGGCAAGTAGTGTCTGAGGACAAAAGTGTAGCACTGGTTCAGCTTGTGCTGTTGGCACCCCGAGCGAATGCACCGGTTCTGTCGGTGCGGCTGCGAGGTCTGCAGGAAGACGCAGTGTATGAAGACGATGGCGGAACACGCTACACAGGTGCGGCTTTGATGAAAGCGGGGCTGGCGCTTCCGCCTATGCGCGGGGATTATTCCTCAATACAAATTGAGTTTCAACGTCTTTTATGAAAGGGATCAAAAAATGCGTGTTTCACTGTATTACATTGAATAAGCAGAACAATAAAAGTCAGCAATTTCCCCGGGAGATGGACTGTTCCAGAAAGAAAAGACAGAAATAAAACCAAAATTGATAGGATAGAAAAGGGTTATGCAAACAAGTATCGTTTTTCGATAGGAGAAAACTTAGGCAACACCGCACAATTCACAAGCGGCATTTCTCTGAACAGCAACAGCCGCGAAAAGCACGGATCACCCTGCTCATTGATTCGCGAGAGCATACGGCTTCAAGCCGTCAGGCAGGGCCTGTCAGCCAGAGGCAGATCTGCTAACGCGAACATCATATTGCATTTGGCCCGTTGCTTTTCGAGCCCTCGGTATCGCGTCTTGCGAAAACGCAGCTGCTTTTTGACAACACCGAACACATGCTCCACTTTCGCACGCACAGAAGACTTTGCGTGTTCCGCTTTCTTTGCGTCGTACTGGCCGCTCCCGCTCAGCTTCTTGATCTGAGACGGGCGGCGATTGATCTTGTATTTGATTTTCCGGCCAGATTTGTTTCGGACGATCGCATCTTCTCGCTTTTGGGCACCAAGATAGCCGCTGTCACCGTAAACGGATTCTTCCTCGCCTGTCAGCAGAGACGCGGTCTGTGACACATCGTGAACATTGGCGGCGGTCACCGCTATTGTATGAACCAGGCCACTGTCCTTGTCTGCACCGATATGCGCTTTGTAGCCAAAGTGCCAGATGTTGCCTTTCCTGACCTGATGCGCATCCGGATCCCGCTTCTTCTCCTTGTTCTTGGTGGAGGACGGCGCAGAGATAATGGTCGAGTCAACGATCGTTCCCTTTTTCAGGATCATCCCCCGCTTCATGAGTGCTGCCACGACCTGCGCAAACAGCTTCTCCTGCAGTCCATTCTTTACCAGCAGATTCCGAAAGCGTCCTATGGTATCCCCGTCCGGAACCTGATTGCTTGAATCGACTCCACAAAAATCCGAAAATGCCCGGCTGTCGATTGCTTCTGCGGCCGTCGCTTCATCGCTCAGGTCGTACAGATTTTGCAGTAGGTACAGACGCGGCCTGGTTTCCAGCGGATAGGGTTTGTTGCCGCGCTCTCCTTTGTAATAGCACGGCTGGATCAGGACAAGCCATTCCTTCCACGGGACGATCCGTTCGATCTGCGCCAGAAATTCTTTCTTCTTTGTCCGCACCTGCGCCAGTTCATCGCTCAGTGCGGACATGCTCATTTGTTTTTCCATACTTTCTTTATATCATATCGGACAATATTGTGTCTGCTTTTCTGTGCGGTATTGCCTTAGTGTTAAGTTGAATACGTTCGTGGGTGTAAAAAGTGATAAAACTATCAATGAGCGTTTGTGCTTCGCGGATGGTCTCCGGCTTGAAAAGAGGAATGCATTCGGATTTGAGAATGGAAAAGAAATTTTCTGCCATAGCATTGTCGTATGGGTTCGCCCGTCTTGACATAGACGGAGTAATGCCGTATTGTGTAGTTAGGGCAAAATAGCTTTGAGAAGCATATTGAAAGCCTTGGTCACTGTGGAGTAGCAGCTCTGCAGTGACCTCTTCTTTTTCTATTGCCGTGCGGATCGTATCCAGCACCAGTTTGATACTTTGGCGGGTGCTGGTTTTGTAGGCGACGATGCTTAAGTCAAATAAATCGCGGATGACGGAAAGGCAAAGAGTTCCCTGCGTGATTGGAATGTAACTGGTATCGGAAATAGTATTCGCCAAAACTCCACTCAGAATATCGAGCAAAAAGGACACGCAGCCACCTCCCTCCGGCTTCAGTTTGAAAGGGCAGCCTGTCCAGAATATCACTTCAAGGAAAAGATTGTCAATATGTAACTCAGATGTAGTTCAATAGAAATCCCAGCATCAGTGATGAACTAACTGTGCTGGGATTTTTTGTTGGCAGGAATTTGCTTCTATCGGTTTTCAGAATGGCAGAGTAGCTTGGAGGCAGCAAAGAAACATGACTTTTTTTATATTTCTGAAAGAAAATAAATCAGTGAGAAGAGACTGATGCAAGGAGGTTGGTATGTATTATCCCTATTACTTAAATTAGCGTGAGGTTGAAGTATATGAAGCGCAAATAAAGAAAGCTCCTATTCTCACCCTGCTTCAACGGCAGAAAAGCAAAAAAGTTATCGTCGATCTAAAGTACCTGACGGCTATTTCAGAAGTGCAGGAAATGAGCAATGACTTTGTACAGACAATGTAATCGGACATAACACAGAGAGTTTGGAAGACATTCATACACTTCTTTTTTGAACGGAGGATTCAAATGAAAGAAATCTATTCAGTCAAATTGCCAAAACACATTGTATTCGGTGACCCGTGGTATTTTGAGAGATACAGCGGAGAAGAATTGAACAGACTCATCGTGGATGTATATCCCCACTCACAGTATCAAGCAAGAGTGGTGCTTGAAGAAATCCCAGACGAAGAAAATCCGGACTTTATGCTGTGCTCCCTTTCCATATACATGGCTCCGGAGCAAGCAATGCAGACCTATCTGCAGGATATGGTTTACGAATCGCAGACGCATACCGTTAAGAAACTCGGCGTCGATACCGCCCGGTACTACCTCGGCGTGGATGATCGTGACGATATCATCCGAACGGGCGGTGACGGTTATTGGGGAGCCTATCATGAGATGACCCGAATGATCAGAGGCCATATCCACCTCGACGCCACAATCCTGACAATTGTCGTACCGGATAACGTGTCAATGGAAGACATGCGCCAGTGGCTCAATTACTTTTTTCAGGATGTACAGCAGGTTGAAAATGTACCGGAACTCGGAGAAGAAGAAGCAGAAGAACAAAATGTCAACGGGGGCGTCTACATCACACAGTAATGAGCAGGTGATTTTAACAAAGGCGAACTGATATCTGATCGATAGAATGAGGGAGTAATTCCTCGAAACGCCTGCCTTAATACTCCGACCAGCATATACAAGCGAAAGCCAATATGTCAGAAGCCTGGTGAAGCTGGCAGTGAGATACGGTAATGCAGAGAAGAAAAATCCTGCGGCTCTGTGCTGGGATTTTTTTGTTGGAGGAGATTTTATTCTATCGATTTTCAGAATGGAAGAGCAGTGGTATAATTGAAATAACTTGCTTGAAGAAGGAGGGGGACGCATATGACAGAGCGAACCTATTTGGCTATTGATTTGAAATCGTTCTATGCTTCGGTGGAATGCATGGAACGAAGCCTTGACCCAATGACGACCAATCTCGTTGTCGCGGATGCCAGCCGAACGGAAAAAACAATCTGCCTTGCGGTGTCCCCCTCGCTGAAGGCATATGGCATCCCCGGCCGGACGAGGCTATTCGAGGTGGTACAGAAAGTCAAGGAAGCAAATCTCAAACGGCAGCGCATCGCGCCGGGATATAGATTCACAGGCGCTTCTTTGTCCTCTGTGGAACTGGCGAATAACCCTGGCTTGGCGATAGACTACCTCATTGCTCCGCCCCGTATGGCGCATTACATGGAACACAGCACCAGAATCTACAGCGTCTATTTAAAGCATGTGGCGCCGGATGACATCCACGTATATTCCATTGATGAAGTGCTGATCGATGCGACCTCATATCTGAAACGGGAAAATATCACTGCAAAAGATCTCGCAATGCGTATCATTCTGGATGTTCTTCGGACCACAGGCATTACCGCTACCGCGGGAATCGGCCCGAATCTGTATCTTGCTAAGATTGCGATGGACATCTATGCAAAGCATGTCCAGCCGGACGAAAACGGTGTGCGTATCGCAGAGCTGGATGAGATGAAATACCGCCAGTTGATGTGGACGCATCGGCCGCTCACGGATTTTTGGCGTGTGGGAAAAGGATACGAAAAGAAATTGGAGAGCATAGGCCTGTACACGATGGGAGACATCGCAAGATGCTCTTTAGGCGCGCCCGCGGATCTGTACAACGAAGATACGCTGTATGACTTATTCGGCGTCAACGCCGAACTTCTGATCGACCACGCATGGGGCTGGGAACCATGTACCATTGCGGACATTAAGGCGTATAAGCCGGAAGCAAGCAGTGTGGGCAGCGGGCAGGTGTTGGAGTGTCCGTATGATTTTGTGCGGACAAGATTGGTCGTGCGGGAGATGGCGGACCAGCTGGCGCTTTCCCTGGTCGAAAGCAGGCTTGTAACCAGACAAATCGTTTTGACAGTCGGCTATGATATTGAAAATCTTACGGATGAAACAAGAAGCAAAGCGTATCATGGAGAGGTAAAGGTGGACCGGTATGGCCGGAAAATCCCAAAGCACGCACATGGTACAGCGAATCTGCCGCGGTATACCTCATCCTCTGTGCAGCTTATGGATGCAGTGACAGAGTTATTCGAACGCATTGCAGACAAAAATCTGCTGGTGCGGCGGCTCAATCTTACAGCGGGAAATGTGCTCACTGAATCCGCGGCTCAAAAAGAGGAAGCGGTGGAGCAGCTCGACCTGTTTTCGCTGTCACCAACCAGCCAGGAAAAACGAGCGGAAGAAGAGAAGAAACTGGTCCGTGAACGCAAACGGCAGGAAGCAATGCTTGCCATCAAAAGGAAGTATGGAAAAAATGCGATCCTGAAGGGTATGAATCTGCAGGAAGGCGCAACGGCGAAAGACCGTAATGGTAAAATCGGAGGGCATAAAGCGTGACGGACAAGTATGAGGATATCATCCATTTGCCGCATCATGTATCAAAAAAATACCCGCAGATGCCGGTGAGTGACCGTGCGGCGCAGTTTATTCCGTTCATGGCATTGACAGGCTATGAGGATGCAGTGGAGGAAACCGCACGTCTGACAGACCGAAAAATCGACTTGGACGAAACACAAAAGAATTTATTGGATGATCTTCTTCGGCGTGCATCGGAATCCGGCGAAACGGTGGCGGTGCTGTACTTCCAGCTGGACAAAAGAAAAGCAGGCGGCGCTTATAGTATGAAAACAGGTATCATCAAAAAGATAGATGCGTACGGGAACTGCGTAAAAATGGAAGACGGCACAGAGATTCCGATTGAAGATATCATGGATATAAATGACGAGCTTCACATACTGTGAGATATAAAGTTGCGTTATGATAAATTGCGCCTTTATAAATCCGGATTGAAGATGACGGCGGTGGGAATCTTCAAAATGAATGTTGATAATTTAAGATGGCTCGACGCCAGTAAAGATGATGCAGATGATCTGTGCCTGCATGGCCATGCGGTAGCATATATAGGAAACAGGAAACTGGAGTACGAATGTACAGTAAGTGCAACGGCTTTATATCTTCTTAAATCTCTTACGGAAGATCATATAATGTGTGAAGACAATCAGATTTTACCCTGCTGCGGTTTTCTTATATTCCAAATGAAACACTTGATAATGTTGTAATATTGTGCTGTCCAAATGAAATTGACTGGACAATCAGACATAAAGGCAATATGGGGAAAAGATATGATAACACTTCATTTAATGGTCGGAGTGTAATTCTATAGGACTTGGAACCCAGTGATATCAATGGGGTAAAGGCAATCGGCAAGCTGTATTTAAAAAAATAAATTAAATAAGTAAAGAAAAATCCAAATCTGGAAGTTCTAAAATGTTTATTCGGTGCAACGAACTCTTATAAAATTTTGTATGCCTTATTCTAGCCTCAAAATATGCCCTTAAATCTTTCGATTGGTTAAGCACGCTTATTATATCCTGCAATTCAATTAGCGTAATTATTTTTGATGATAATGCTTCATTAGCCGTTTTTACACCTGTCTCGGTAAAACCCGAATAAGAAATAAAAATCCCCTCGACACCAGCTCTTATGAATATGCGACCTACAAAGCGACCTATCGGCTCTGCTCCTATGCGGTCTTTTTCCCATTTCATTTCCACAAGCGATATGTTACTACCAATTTCCACTATGCCATCAATTTGTTCATAACATTTTTTTGAATCATTATCATAAATGCAAAATGCTTCGTGAACTCCAATTTTGAAAAAAGAAAACAAATTATTTAAATAGTGTCTACACAAGATCAGGTCAAAACGGTACACCAAATAGCAATGCAACGAATTTGCACAGCAGCCAGAAAAGATGTTGTAG
>ERZ835080.916-NODE-916-length-26526-cov-4.802954_pt1 | contig 26526 bp, 27 predicted proteins | sample MGYA00519688_ERZ835080 | MGnify/ENA primary metagenome ERZ835080 (study PRJEB31850, sample SAMEA3708770) | human gut metagenome | biome: human gut; feature: human-associated habitat; material: faeces | place: China | collected 2014 ... | reverse complement strand
CATTGGAAGTTCAACCAGCGATTCAGAGCGTGCAATGATCACGGAGGATGTGACAGAAGTATTGACATTGATCTATTCATTTTCAGGAAATGATGATCTTGAAAAAGCATTGGAATATGGCAGAAAATATCTGGAAGAGTATGCCGGGGCACAGAATCTGGAAAGCTGGATCGTGGGATAAAGGCTGAATTATCAGGAATCAAAAAAGGATGAAAAAAAGAGAAAAAACAGTTGACATAAGAAAAATAGTGTGATAAATTATATGTTGCGTAAGGCAAAAAAGAAAGTAGAGTATCCACTCTCACCTTAGCACAATTGGGTGACTAATGGTTTGATATTGAGTATATACAGATTTGATTATAGATCTTATGATACAGATATGCAAGTGGATAGTCTCGAACTATTCACTTATTTTTATTTTATGATGGAGGTGCACGACAATTAGCGATTTAATGATTAACGGGCAGATTAGAGACAAAGAAATTCGAGTGATTGGAGAAAACGGAGATCAGTTAGGTATCATGAGTCCGAAGGAAGCTATGAAGCTTGCTCAGGAAGCAGATCTGGATCTTGTGAAGATTGCTCCAAAGGCTCAGCCACCTGTTTGCAAGATTATTGATTACGGTAAGTACAGATATGAACTTGCAAGAAAGGAAAAAGAGGCTAAAAAGAAACAGAAGACCGTTGAAGTAAAAGAAGTGCGTCTTTCACCAAATATTGAGACGAATGATCTTAATACCAAAGTGAATAATGCTAAGAAGTTCATCTCCAAGGGAAATAAGGTCAAGGTGACACTGCGTTTCCGTGGACGTGAGATGGCTCACGTACAGCAGAGCAAGCATATACTGGATGATTTTGCAAAGATGCTGGAAGATGTTGCAGTCGTTGAGAAGGCAGCAAAGCTGGAAGGCAGAAATATGAGCATGGTTTTAACTGAAAAACGTTAAAAATAAATTATCTATATTAAGGAGGAAAACATCATGCCAAAAATTAAAACAAATAGAGCTGCTGCAAAGCGCTTCAAAACAACAGCTACAGGTAAACTTAAAAGAAACAAAGCTTACAAGAGCCATATCTTAACAAAGAAGTCTACTAAGAGAAAAAGAAATCTTAGACAGTCAACTATCACAGATTCTACAAATGTAAAGAACATGAAGAAAGTTTTACCATATCTCTAAGATTTGGCAGGAAAGATAGAAGGAGGATTAAGTAATGGCAAGAATTAAAGGCGGAATGAACGCTAAGAAGAAACACAATAGAACTTTAAAACTGGCTAAAGGATACAGAGGAGCTCGCTCTAAACAGTACAGAGTTGCAAAACAGTCTGTAATGAGAGCCCTTACATCAGCATACGCAGGAAGAAAGCAGAAAAAACGTCAGATGCGTCAGCTTTGGATCGCTCGTATCAACGCAGCTGCAAGAATGAATGGTCTTTCTTACAGCAAGCTTATGCACGGACTTAAAGTTGCCGGTGTAGATATGAACAGAAAGATGCTCGCTGAAATGGCAGTTAATGATGCAGCTGGATTCGCAGCTGTAGCTGAAGTTGCTAAAAAGGCACTTGCATAATTAAATCAGACGATTTCGTATAGAGTTTGAGAGAAGAGGGAAAACCTTGTGGAGAGAATCCGCAAGGTTTTTTTACGTGGATTGTTGTTATAACAACAGAATAGAATGCGGTTGTAAGCTAAAATAAGTTGGTAAAGTTAAAGGAATACAAATTTTTCGAATAGGAGGATATAAAGGAATATGATTCGTAGAATTATTCAGATAGATGAGGAGAAGTGTAACGGGTGTGGAGCTTGTGCAAAGGCCTGCCATGAGGGGGCTATTTCTATGGTAAATGGGAAAGCAAAGCTGATGAGAGATGATTATTGCGACGGGCTGGGAGACTGTTTGCCGAATTGTCCGGTGGATGCCATTCGTTTTGTAGAGCGTGAGGCGGCGGCTTATGATGCGGAGGCTGTGAAGCAGAATATGCTTAAAAAGCAGCAGGAAGAGGCTGCAAAGCAGAATGCGGGAGAAGGACCGAAAGCACCGGTAAAACCATTTGCAGGGGGATGTCCTGGATCCCGTATGCGTATGATGAACAGAGGGGGAAGTACGCAGAATGCGGAGAGCGAAGAGGAAGGCAGGGAGACGGCGAAAAGTGTGAATAAGAGTATGCTTTCCCAGTGGCCGGTACAGATTAAGCTTGCACCGGTAAATGCACCGTATTTTGATGGAGCGAAGCTTCTGATCGCCGCAGACTGCAGTGCCTATGCTTATGGAGATTTTCATAATCGTTTTATTAAAGGGCATGTGACTTTGATCGGATGTCCAAAGCTGGATAATGTGGATTATTCGGAGAAGCTGACGGAGATTATTAAGAATAATAATATTAAGAGTGTGACGATTGTGCGGATGGAAGTACCTTGTTGTGGCGGACTTGAGCTGGCGGCTAAGAAAGCGCTTCAGGAAAGCGGTAAATTTATTCCGTGGCAGGTCGTGACCTTATCGCTTGACGGACAGATCCTTGATGAATAATATCAGTAAAGTAATTTCATTACGGAAAACAGCATATGAAATATGTTGCGGTAAATCTGTAGAGTCTGCAAAAGGGCAAAGAAAAAGGCTGAAAAGTTATAAACTTTTCGGCCTTTTCTGACGCATTTACTAATGTGTTCGTACATATTCTTTGATTGCGTTAAAGCTTTCTCTGCTGATCACGTGCTCCATCTGGCAGGCATCATCTGTAGCGATTTCTTCTGGGACACCGAGTTCAATCAGCCATTTTGAAATAAATTCATGACGTTCATAGATCATGTTCGCGATCTCTTTTCCTGAATCGGTCAGATAGATAAAACCTGCATCTGTTACGGTAATATGATTCTCCTGACGAAGCTTCTTCATGGCGATGCTGACGCTTGATTTTTTGAAACCAAGTTCGTTGGCAATATCTACGGAGCGTACGACAGGTAATTTTTTACTTAACATCAATATTGCTTCAAGATAATTTTCGGATGATTCATTTTTAGCCATTTATTCCGGTCACCTCACTATTCATTCTTATACCTTATAGGATACCATGGATTGTATTTTTTTTCAAATAATATTGTTCTGTAAATGCTCTTTTTGTGCAAAAGTAGAAGTTATAACTATTAAAAGTAAGCATTAAACAGCAAAAATGAGAAAGGAAAAACAAAGGTTTTCTAAAACTTAAAAAAACACTTGACAACGCACAAATGTTAGAATATACTAACTATTGAACCGAAGTTGGTAATGAAAAAAATTATCATTCAAAATTCCAAATACGCAAAAGAACAGGAGGTAGGGATTATGCCTTTAACGATGGCGAATATTGGTGAAGTAAATGAAATCAAGAGAATTGGTGGAAATGAAGAAACAAGGCGATTCCTTGCGAATCTCGGATTTGTAGCAGGTGCAGAGATTACAGTTGTTTCTGCAATCGGTGGTAACGTGATCGTGAACATCAAGGATTCACGTGTTGCGGTTAATTCTGATATGGCGCGGCATATCATGATCTAGCCTCTGGCTGGTCGATGGGTCCGCTGCATATATATTCTGTATTACGAAGCTTAAAGGAAAGGAGATACGACAATGACTTTAGGTGATGCAAAGGTTGGAAGCACTGTTGTTGTGACCAAGATTGAAGGAGACGGAGCTTACAAACGCCGTATTATGGACATGGGCATAACAAAAGGAAGCGAGCTGTACATCAGAAAAGTTGCGCCTCTCGGCGATCCTGTTGAGATTACTGTAAGAGGATATGAACTTACAGTAAGAAAAGATGATGCACAGTGTGTGCAGGTAAAATAGCATATACATAATTATGCATGAGAGTAGTACAACAAGGAGGTAAAAAGGAATGGCAATTAAAATTGCACTTGCCGGAAACCCGAACTGCGGTAAAACTACCATGTTTAACGCACTCACAGGAGCCAACCAGTATGTTGGTAACTGGCCAGGGGTTACTGTAGAGAAAAAAGAGGGTAAATTAAAAAGTAAAAAGACAAAGGAAGAAGTTATCGTAACTGACCTTCCGGGTATCTATTCAATGTCTCCATATACACTGGAAGAGGTTGTCAGTCGTGATTATGTGCTGAAAGAAAATCCGGATGTGATCATTGATCTGGTGGATGCAACCAATATTGAACGTAACCTGTATCTGACAACTCAGCTGATTGAGACAGGTGTTCCGGTTGTTATTGCGCTGAACATGGCAGATCTTCTTGCGAAGAGAGGAATCAAGATCGATGTGAAGAGACTTTCAATGTTACTTGACTGTCCGATCATCGAGACATCTGCGCTGAAAGGTGAGGGACTTGACAAACTGATCGATGAAGCAGTAAAAGTTGCTAAGAAGTCAGAAATCGATCTTCCGAAAGATATCTTCTCAGCAGAGCTGGAAGGTGCTGTAGCAGAAGTTAAGAGCGTTCTTCCGGATTCCGTTTCAGAAGAGAAGAAGAGATGGTACGCTGTTAAATTCCTTGAGAACGACAGCAAGGTAGTAGAGAGCATGAAACTTTCCGGTGTGGCAGCCCAGACGGTGGAAGCACAGAGAAAAGCTCTTGAAAAGAAACATGACGATGATATGGAAAGTATTGTAACAGATGAACGTTACAAATTCATCCAGAAGATTGTTTCAACAACTGTTCAGAAGGGAAAAGAAAAGCTTACAACTTCTGACAAGATCGACCGTATCGTTACGAACCGGTTCCTCGGAATCCCGATCTTTATGCTGGTAATGTGGATCGTATATTATGTTTCTGTAACGACAGTCGGTACCTTTGTAACAGATTGGACAAATGATGTATTTGTAGTAGCAATTCAGGATGCAGCAACAAGCGCACTTTCAGCGATCGGTGCCGGTGACATGGTTATGGGACTTGTTGTTGATGGTATCATCGGTGGCCTTGGAGCCGTTCTTGGTTTCGTTCCACAGATGGCGATTCTGTTCCTTTTCTTGTCTGTCCTTGAAGACTGTGGATACATGGTTCGTATCGCATTCGTCATGGACCGTGTGTTCAGACATTTCGGACTTTCGGGAAAGAGCTTTATCCCGCTTCTGATTTCATCAGGCTGCGGTATTCCTGGAATCATGGCTTCTAAGACTATTGAACAGGACAATGACAGACGTCTTACAATTATGACAGCAACTTTTATCCCGTGTGGAGCTAAGCTTCCGGTTATCGCTCTGATGGGTGGTGTTATTTCCGGTGAAGTAGCAGGATATCAGGAAAGTTCATTTATCGCACCGCTTATGTATTTCATTGGAATCGTTGCAGTACTTGTGGCTGCGATCATCCTGAAGAAGACAAAACCGTTCTCAGGAAAACCGGCACCGTTCGTAATGGAACTTCCACAGTACCATATTCCACAGGCTAAGACAGTTCTCCTTCATGTATGGGAAAGACTGAAAGGCTTCATCATCAAAGCCGGAACAATCCTGTTCCTTGCCTGCGTCGTAATGTGGTTCCTTGGCGGATTCGGATTTGTAGACGGAAGCTTTGGCATGGTAGAAGACAGCGCAGACAGTCTTATGGCAATGATTGGTGGCGTGATCGCACCGCTCTTTGCACCACTTGGATTTGGTGAGTGGCAGCCGGTAGCAGCTTCTATCTCTGGATTTACAGCAAAAGAAGCAATTGTTTCAACAATGGGTGTACTTGCAAATGTATCTGGTGATACAGAAGATGCAGTCAACGTAGCAGCTGGTGTTGCATCTTGGTTCCCAAGCTCAATTGCAGCATTTACATTCCTGATGTTCAACCTTCTTGATTCTCCTTGCCTTGCAGCAATTGCTACAATGGCACAGCAGATGCAGTCAAGAAAATGGTTCTGGTTCGCAATTCTCTTCCAGAACATCTTCGCTTACATCGTATGCCTCTGTGTATATCAGATCGGTTCATTCGTAACAGGCGGAGCATTCGGAGTTGGTACAGCAGTTGGATTCCTTTTCCTTATCGCAATCCTTTTCATGCTGTTTAGACCAGATCCGTATAAAAATCAGAAAGTTTATTCAAAACGTTCTGTAAACGCATAAGATTTATAAGAACTTTAAGGCGGAAGCCGGATGCAGAAGCCTGTGTCCGGCTTCCAGTGTAAAAGAAAGACAAGGTGAAGGTTATGATCGCAAATATTGTGATAGTGGCACTGATCGCAGCATATTGTATTTATCTGATTTACAAAGGTTATAAAAACCATAAAGAAGGAAAACCGGTCGGTTGCGCTGGATGCAGCGGTAACTGCGGTTCGTGTAGCGGATGTAGTGGAAAAACCGTACCAAAGAAGAAAGACTGAAAGGCGGAAGGCATATGGGAAGTTCAACAGGCTCTATGTTCTATGCATTCGGAGCATTCTTGATCATTTATCTTGTAGGAGTCAGCATATATCAGTTGGTTTTATGGATAAAGAAATGGCGTGAACGCCGGAAGGATGAGGAATAAGATGGTTGATGCAATTATTGTTCTGATCGTGATCGTACTTCTTATTTTTGCATTAAAAGGTACGCTTAAACATTTTAAAGGGGAAAGCCCTTGCTGTGGTGGTGGATCTGGACTGATCAAGACAGAGATTGAAGAAAAGGTTCTGGAGCATCCGGCAATCGGTAAAAAGACGGTGATGGTTTCCGGTATGCACTGTGATCATTGCGTGAAAAGTGTAACGGAAGCGATCGACAAAATCGAAGGTGCATCTGCAAAGGTGAATCTCAAAAAAGAAGAAGCAGTTGTAAGCTATGACAGAGAAATCGATGATGATGATCTGAAAAAAGCTGTCGAGGAAGCAGGATTTAAGGTAGTTGATATCAGAGCCTAACAGGCGACAGCATGGAAAGGGGCTATCATGGACGCGAAAGAAAGAATAATCGAGCAGCTGAAAAGGAGTGGCTGTAGGGTTACGAAGCAGCGGCTCATGCTGATCGATGTTATTTTGGAAGGAAAATGTAATTGCTGCAAGGAAATTTATTATCAGGCGTCTCTGAAGGATCCGAGTATCGGACCGGCGACGGTATACCGTATGGTCAATACGCTGGAACAGATCGGAGCGATCAGCCGCAAGAATATGTATCGTATTTCGGATGATGGCAATAAGATGGAATGCATGGTCGAACTGGAGGATGGAACGGTTCTTGATCTTCCGGAAGATAAATGGACAGCAGTAATTAAATCTGGTCTGGATGCCTGTGGATTTTCGGGTGGACAGAATGTGAGAAACATCACACTCAAAGAAGCATAACATTGTAAAAAAACGTTCTGAAACGGAACGGTTCGGATATGGAGGCAGGTACCGTGGTTGTATCTGTCTCTTTAAGATACCGGGAAGTGAGTTTCTTCTATATAAATATGGATATAGATAACTGTGAAAAGTTGTGTAAAAATTAAGGTGAAAATAGAAAATTTGTGTTAGATATAATGAAAAAAAGTTTGACAAAACCGATTTTACACAAAAAGTGAGAAAATTTATCAGAAGCAAAAAAAGACTGGAAATTTTCAGATTCGTGTCATATAATAGGCGTTAATGAAAAAACAGGAGGTACATAGATATGTTTGATATTACTAAAGTAAATTGGAAAAAGGTTGGAATTTTTGCATCAGGAGTTCTTTTTGGAACAGCTGGAATCAAAGCGCTTTCAAGCAAGGATGCTAAGAACGTGTACACAAATTGTACAGCAGCAGTTCTTCGCGCAAAAGACTGTGTTATGAAAACAGCTACAAATATCCAGGAAAATGCAGAGGATATTTACGCTGAAGCTAAGAACATCAACGAAGAAAGAGCTGCTGAAATGGAAGAATTTTCTGATGCAGATACAGCAGCAGAGGATGAAGAAGCTGAAAATACAGAGTTCAACGAAGTAACAGAGTAAGAGGCGCCTGAACGTGAAGTTTATAATTAAACATGAGATGAAAGGCCGGATGAGAGTCCGGCTTTTTCAAAAAAGAATGACATATGAACAGGCTGATATATTACAGTATTATCTGCTCTGCAATGAATCAGTCAAATTAGCAAAGGTATATGACAGAACCTGTGATGCAGTCATTAATTATACCGGCGACAGAGAAGATGTAATCCGTCTTCTGCAGGAATTTCACTATCAGACAGTGGAAGTTCCGGCAGACGTACTTGCAACTTCCGGTCGTGAAGTGAATGCGCAGTATCAGGAAAAGCTGTTCAATAAAGTAGTATTTCATTATGCAAGAAAATGGTTCCTTCCGTATCCACTGAATGCATGCTATACATCGGTCATGTCACTGAAGTATATCTGGAAAGGAATCAAGTGTCTGTGGGCACGCAAAATTGAGGTTCCGGTGCTGGATGCGACTGCAATCGGTGTATCCGTTGCACGTGGGGATTTCAGTACAGCCGGATCTGTCATGTTCCTGCTTGGAATCGGTGAGATTCTGGAAGAGTGGACACATAAGAAATCCGTAGATGACCTGGCAAGGACCATGTCTCTGAACGTAAGTAAGGTATGGCTGAAAACAGAAGATCAGGAAGTTCTGGTTCCTGCATCCAAGATAAAAGCAGGAGACCGGATTGTGATTCGTATGGGAACTGTGATTCCGTTTGACGGCGATATCGTGGATGGTGAAGCGATGATCAATCAGGCATCTCTTACCGGAGAGTCAGTGTCTGTCCGCAAGACGGTTGGAAGCTATGCATATGCAGGAACGGTGGTCGAAGAAGGTGAGATCACAGTCGGAGTCAAACAGGTAAGCGGAAACAGCCGCTTTGATAAGATCGTTACGATGATTGAAGAATCTGAGAAGTTAAAATCAGGAGTAGAAAGCAAGGCAGAACATCTTGCAGACAGGCTTGTACCGTATTCACTTGGTGGAACAGCTCTTACCTATCTGCTGACGAGAAATGTCACAAAGGCCCTTTCAATCCTGATGGTAGATTTTTCGTGTGCTCTTAAGCTTTCAATGCCGATTTCGGTGCTGTCTGCAATCCGTGAAGCAAACCTTTACAATATTACCGTAAAGGGCGGAAAGTATCTGGAAGCCGTGGCAGAGGCAGATACGATCGTATTTGACAAGACTGGTACACTTACAAAAGCAACACCTACCGTGGTGGATGTGGTTCCCTTTGATGGAAGAACACCGGATGAACTGCTCCGTATTGCAGCGTGTCTGGAAGAACATTTTCCACATTCTATGGCAAAAGCAGTAGTAAATGCAGCAAAAGAGAAAAATCTGGATCATGAGGAAATGCATTCTAAGGTAGAGTATGTGGTTGCACATGGCATTTCTACAACGATTGATGATAAAAATGTAATTATCGGAAGCTCTCATTTTGTGTTTGAAGATGAGAAATGTACAATTCCGGAAGGAAAACAGGAGTTATTTGACAGTCTTCCGGAAGAATATTCACATCTGTATCTTGCAATCGAGAATCAGCTTGCAGGAGTGATCTGTATTGAAGATCCACTGAGAGAAGAGGCAAAGACGGTAGTTGCCGAGCTTAAGAAAACAGGATTTGGAAAGATTGTTATGATGACAGGTGACAGCGACCGTACAGCTTCGGCGATCGCAAAGCGTGTCGGTGTGGATGAATATTATTCAGAAGTACTGCCGGAAGATAAGGCTGCATTTGTAGAAAAAGAAAAAGCAGCCGGAAGAAAAGTTATTATGATCGGCGATGGTATCAATGATTCTCCGGCACTTTCTGCGGCAGATGTGGGAATTGCGATCAGCAATGGCGCAGAGATCGCACGTGAGATTGCAGATATTACGGTAGGCGCAGATGATCTTGGACAGATCGTGACCTTAAGACGTCTCAGCAATAGGCTAATGAAGAGGATTCAAAGTAATTACCGCTTTATCGTTGGATTCAATTCCGGTCTGATCGTACTTGGAGTAACCGGTGTGATCCAGCCGACGACATCAGCACTTTTACACAATACTTCAACTCTGGCAATTGGGCTGAAGAGTATGAAGAATCTTCTGTAAGGCAGAACAATTTAATGATAGCTCTAAACGTGGGGGGTGATTCTCTGAATCATGCCCCATTGCTGGATTATAAGAGGCAAAATAGCGTTACTGTTCACTCCCGTGTCAATCACTACGCTGATTGGCACGGAGGATGCACGTTTTATCTTGAATGGCATCTCGCCCATCGCCAAAGGCGATTTAAAATGGCGAGATGCGTTGCTGGTCACAGGTACTGTGAACAGTAACAAAATAGCAGATAGTATCCAAAAGGATAAGATTGACAAATGAAGGGATAATCCATACAATGATAAATAGATTGATAAAAGGGAGGAATAAAAAAGCGTGAAAATTGATCTGTTTTCAATAGGAAAGTTTACGATACATGGATATGGACTGATGATCGCAATCGGTATCCTTTGTTGTGTGGCAATGGCTTCTTATCGGGCAAAAAAGAATGGCCTGGATCAGGAAGCAATTGTGGATATTGGAATTTACGGTGTAATCGGCGGTTTTTTGGGTGCAAAAATTCTATATGTGATCGTGGAGTTTAAGACGTTTATCAAGGATCCGAAGACGGTACTCGGTTCAGAAGGGTTTGTCGTATATGGTGGAATTATTGCCGGTTTTCTGACAGCGATTGTATATTGCAGAATCAAGAAGCTTTATTTTCTGGAATATTTTGATCTCGCTGTGGCAAGTATTTCGATGGCACAGGGATTTGGAAGAATCGGATGTTTTCTTGCAGGATGCTGCTATGGAAGGGAGACAACCTCCAGATTTGGTGTGGTTTTTCCGGAAGGTGGGCTTGCTCCGGCAGGTGTAAAACTGATCCCTACACAGCTTATTTCGTCGGCAGGCGATTTCCTGATCATGATCGTGTTACTTCTATATTATAGGAAGAATAAAAAAGACGGTACACCGGGAAGTGTAGGTTTTCTGTATATGCTGCTGTATGGTGTAGGAAGATTCCTTGTTGAGTTTTTAAGAAATGATAACAGAGGGGGAGTCGGAATGTTCTCAACCTCCCAGTGGATCTCCATGGTGATCGTAGCAGGTGGAATTGTATTGTATCTGGTAAATAAAAAAAGGCATAAAAGGTAAGGAAGCAGAAGATGGAGCCAGGTTCGTCCAGTGGACGAATGCCCTGCGCCGACCGTAGCGGAGCGAAGACCTGAACCATGGGTTCAGGTCACGCTTCGGTACTATAAAAAGGAACCTCTGATAAAATCAGAGGTTCCTTTTTATAATGCGGAAGATGGGACTTGAACCCACACAAGCGCAATGCTTACAAGATCCTTAGTCTTGCTCGTCTGCCAGTTCCGACACTTCCGCACAAAAATATTTAATTACCGAATTCGGATAAATCCGAATGCGGAAGATGGGACTTGAACCCACACAGGCGCAATGCCTACAAGATCCTTAGTCTTGCTCGTCTGCCAGTTCCGACACTTCCGCATATCACTCAGTGAGCTTTATTTTTTAACTGCTCGCCGCTGACAAAAGCTATAATACTATATTCCAAACACAAAGTCAACAAAAATTTAAAAGAAATTTTAATTCGCAATATATTACGAAAAATATCGAAAAGATAAATAATTCAATAATTTTACAAATATACTTTCTTATTATGAGAAAATATAGTAATATGATATATAATTGTATGCGTTAATTGCGCGTTTTATCAATGGATTTGGGAATAATAAGAGCAGAAACTGGTGAAATGGAGGCATTTTATGGAGAAAAATATAAAAATGAAGGATATAAAAGAATTGGGAGAGCAGCTTGGAGAACTGCAAAGAGTGTGCAGGGAGAAAAAAATCCCGGTGATGATCGCGTTTGAGGGTTATGGAGCAGCAGGAAAAGGGCTTCAGATTGGTAATCTGATCCAGGCACTCGATCCAAGAGGCTTTAAAGTATATGCGGTAAAAAATGAAACGGAAGAGGAATGGATGCATCCTTTTATGTGGCGTTTCTGGACGAAGATCCCGGAAAAGGGAAGAATTGCGATTTTTGATACCAGCTGGTACCGGAGAGTTATGATTGAACGTTTTGAAGGAAAAACACCGGAAAAAGAGCTGGAAAAGGATTTTGCATCGATCCGTGCGTTTGAAAAACAGCTGACGGATGATGGAATGGTGATCATCAAACTGTTTTTAAAGATTGACCGGAAAGAACAGAAAAAGCGCTTTGAGAAACTGCTTGCTTCCAAGGATACTGCATGGCGGGTAAGCAAAGGCGATCTGAAGCGGAACCATGATTTTAAAGAGTATAAAGCAATCAATGAAGAGATGCTGCGGAAAACGGATGCGGATTACGCACCGTGGACAGTGATCAATGCTACAAAGAAGAAAGAAGCCAAAGTGGCTGTTTATCAGGCGGTGATCCAGGCAATGAAAGAAGCAGTCGCAAGAAAGGAACTGGAAGAAAAAGGCAGTCTGGAAAAGAAAACGGAAATGAAAAGGGAAACAGCAGAATCCATTCTGGCAAAGACGGATCTTTCCAAATCCATGCCAAAAGAGGTTTATGAGGAACGCTTAAAAGAGCTTCAGAAAAAGATGGAACATCTGCATGGAGAACTTTATCGCAGGAGAATCCCGGTTGTCCTTGGCTTTGAGGGGTGGGATGCCGGAGGAAAAGGTGGTGCGATCAAACGTCTGACTTCACATATGGATCCGAGGGGATATGTGGTGAATCCGACAGCGTCACCGAGTGATACAGAGAAAGCACATCATTATCTGTGGCGTTTCTGGCGTGCAATGCCGAAAGCCGGCCATATTGCGATATTTGACAGAACCTGGTACGGAAGAGTGATGGTAGAGAGGATTGAAGGATTTTGCACCGAAAAAGAATGGAAGAGAGCTTATGGGGAAATCAATGCCATGGAACAGGATCTGGTAAATGCAGGAGCAATCGTGCTGAAATTCTGGATGCAGATTGACAAGGATGAGCAGGCGAGAAGGTTTAAAGCCAGACAGGAAAATCCGAAAAAACAGTGGAAGATCACCGATGAAGACTGGAGAAACCGGGAAAAATGGGATCAGTATGAGGTGGCGGTAGAAGAAATGCTGGAAAAGACTTCTATGCCACATGCACCGTGGATCGTAGTGGAAGGAAATGATAAATACTATGCACGTATTAAAGTTTTGGAATGCGTGACAGAAGCAATCGAGAAACGACTGAAAGAAGAGAGAAAATAAAAAATGACGATCAGGGAACAGATGGAAGAAAGAGAAAAGGAATATCTAAGCCCCTGTGCCACGTTAAGCATGGCTTCCCGGGGGAGAAAGAGAAATGAGCCACAGTGTGATATCCGACCGGTTTTTCAGAGGGACAGAGATCGGATCCTGCACAGTAAGGCATTCCGGCGCATGAAGCAGAAGACGCAGGTGTTTCTCCTACCAATCGGAGACCATTACAGGACACGGCTGACGCATACGCTGGAAGTATCGCAAAACGCCCGGACGATCGGAAAGGCGCTCAGGCTGAACGAAGATCTGGTGGAGGCAATTGCACTGGGGCATGATCTTGGGCATACTCCGTTTGGGCATGCAGGAGAGAGAGCTCTGAACAACGTGTGTCCGTGCGGATTTAAACACAATGAACAAAGTGTCCGTGTAGTAGAGGTGCTGGAGAAACATGGGGAGGGACTGAACCTGACCTGGGAAGTGATCGATGGAATCCGCAACCACAAAAGTGCGGGCATGCCTGCGACACTGGAAGGGCAGATCGTCAGACTGTCTGATAAGATTGCTTATGTGAACCATGATATTGATGACGCAGTAAGGGCGGGGATCATGAATGAAGAGGAACTGCCCAAAGAGCTGCGAAAGGTTCTGGGAAACAGTAAAAGAGAGCGTCTGAACACACTTACCCATGATGTGATCGTAAACAGCATGGACAAACCGAAAATCTGCATGTCAGAGGAAGTCCGTGAAGCATTGATGGAGCTGCGGACATATATGTTTACCCATGTTTATGAGAATCCACTTGCAAAGGGCGAAGAGGACAAAGCAATCCGAATGGTCGAAGATCTGTATTCTTATTATGAAACGCACCTGGAAAAGATGCCGGAGCAGTATCTGAAACAGCTGCAGAAGGGGGAAATGCCGGAGATCGCAGTGTGTGATTACATAGCAGGAATGACGGATAATTTTGCCGTAAAAAAGTTTGAAGAAATTTTTATTCCACAATCTTGGAAATTTTAAAGGAAATAAAAAAGTTTTGTCGAATATATATTATGTAGGGGTTGCGCAAGGTGCGCGAACTCTGCCAGGAAGGTGTAGGACATAATGTATTATTCAGATGAGATTATAGAAGAAGTAAGATCGAAAAATGATATCGTAGATGTGATTTCCGGATATGTGAAGCTGAAGAAGCAGGGGAGTTCGTATTTCGGACTTTGCCCGTTTCACAGTGAGAAATCTCCTTCTTTTTCTGTGAGCAGGGATAAGCAGATGTATTACTGCTTTGGCTGCGGAGCGGGAGGAAATGTATTTACCTTCATTATGGAGTATGAGAATTATTCTTTTGTAGAAGCACTCAAGTTTCTGGCACAGCGTGCCGGTGTGGAGCTTCCGCAGGAGGAATATTCAAAAGAAGCGAAAGAAAGAGCGGATACGAGAAGTGCGCTGCTTGAGATGAACAAGCTGGCGGCCAAGTATTATTATGCGCAGTTGAAGACGGAGGGCGGAAGGCAGGCAAGAGAATACCTGCAGAACCGTCAGTTGAGCCAGGAGACGATCACCGCATTTGGACTTGGATATTCCAGCAAATACAGTGACGATCTGTTTCGATACCTGAAGATGAAGGGTTATAGTGAAGAGATGATCATCAAAGCCGGTCTGGTAAATGTCGATGAAAAGCACGGAGTTTACGACAAATTCTGGAACCGTGTTATGTTTCCGATTATGGATGTGAATAATCGTGTGATCGGATTTGGCGGGCGTGTGATGGGCGACGGGAAGCCAAAGTACCTGAACTCACCGGAGACTCTGATTTTTGATAAGAGCCGGAATCTGTACGGACTTCACCGGGCGAGAACATCGAGAAAGCCGTATTTTATTGTGTGTGAAGGCTATATGGATGTAATTTCGCTCCATCAGGCGGGATTTACCAATGCAGTTGCGTCACTTGGAACTGCACTCACAGCAGGACATGCAGCATTGATCAAACGGTATGTGAATGAAGTCTATCTGACCTATGATAGTGATGAAGCCGGAACTAAAGCGGCACTCCGGGCAGCTCCGATTCTTCGGGAGGCCGGTGTGACGACCCGCGTGATCCGGATGGAACCGTATAAGGATCCGGATGAATTCATCAAGAATCTTGGAGCTGAGGCATTTGAAGAGCGGATCAGGAAAGCAAGGAACAGCTTTATGTTCGGTCTTGAGATGCTGGAAAAAAGTTATGATCTGAATGCACCGGAAGGAAAGACGGAATTCCTCAGAGAGGCGGCGAGAAGGCTGGCACGTTTTGAAGAAGAAATTGAACGTGACAATTACATAGAAGCGGTGGCAAAGACTTATCACGTTGGCTACGAAGAACTTAAGAAGCTGGTTGTCAAGGTAGCAGTCCAGAGCGGAATGGCAGCTCCGGCCACAAAGCCGAGACAGACGATCCGCCAGGAAACGTCAAAAGAGGATGGTCATATCCGGTCACAGAAGATTCTGCTTACCTGGCTGATCGACAGGGAAGAGCTGTTTGATCAGGTAAGCCGTTATGTTACGCCGGAGGATTTTACGGTGGAGCTGTACCGGAAAGTTGCTGAACTTCTGTATGAACAGCATGCAAAAGGAGAACTGAATCCTGCGCAGATCATGAATTATTTTACAGAGGAAGAGGAACATCGCGCGGTGGCAGCACTTTTCAATACGAGAATCAAAGAGCTGACGACTGCGGGAGAGCAGGAAAAAGCGATCAAGGAGACGATTCTCCGGGTAAAGGAGTACAGTATCGAAACTGCAACCCGGAATCTGGATCCGACAGACATTCAGGGGCTGCAAAGGCTTATGAATGCGAAGAAGGCAGTGCAGGACCTTCATAAACTGCATATTTCCATTAATTAGGGATAGAATATAAACAAGCGATGAGAGGAAGGACACTACATGGAAGAGAACGTAGTAAAGTTTCAGGAAAAATTAAAAAATCTGGTTGCCCTTGCGAAGAAAAAGAAGAACATTCTTGAAATCCAGGAAATCAATGATGTATTCCGGGATATGGAGCTGGAACCGACACAGATGGACAAGGTATTTGAGTACCTGGAGGCCAATGGGATCGATGTGCTTCAGATGAATGATGACTCCAATGTGGATGATGATGATCTGGAGATCATGCTTTCGGATGAAGACGAAGTGGATATGGAGAAGATCGACCTGTCTGTTCCGGACGGAATCAGCATCGAAGATCCGGTCCGTATGTATCTGAAGGAGATCGGTAAGGTTCCGCTTCTTTCAGCAGAAGAAGAGATTGATCTGGCAAAGAGAATGGCAGATGGTGATGAAGAAGCGAAAAAGCGTCTTGCAGAAGCCAACCTGCGACTGGTAGTCAGCATTGCAAAGCGTTACGTGGGACGTGGTATGCTGTTTCTGGATCTTATACAGGAAGGAAACCTTGGACTTATCAAAGCGGTAGAGAAGTTTGATTACCAGAAGGGATTTAAGTTCAGTACCTATGCAACATGGTGGATCCGTCAGGCAATCACACGTGCGATTGCTGACCAGGCGAGAACCATCCGTATACCGGTTCATATGGTAGAGACGATCAACAAACTGATCCGTGTATCCAGACAGTTACTGCAGGAGCTTGGACGTGAACCTACGCCGGAAGAGATCGCTGCAGAGTTGGACATGCCGGTAGACCGTGTGCGTGAAATCTTAAAGATTTCCCAGGAACCGGTTTCTCTTGAGACTCCGATCGGTGAGGAAGAGGACAGCCACCTGGGCGACTTTATCCAGGATGACAATGTACCTGTTCCGGCAGAAGCAGCAGCGCAGACACTTCTGAAAGAACAGCTGGATGAAGTTTTAAGTACACTGACAGAGAGAGAGCAGAAGGTTCTCCGCCTGCGTTTTGGTATGAGTGATGGAAGAGCACGTACACTGGAAGAGGTCGGAAAAGAGTTCGATGTCACCCGTGAGCGTATCCGTCAGATCGAAGCAAAAGCACTCCGCAAGCTTCGTCATCCAAGCCGCAGCAGAAAATTAAGAGATTATTTGGATTAAGAAGATGGCTGAATTATCAAAAAGATTACAGGCAGTGGCGGATCTTGTCACACCGGGAATGCGTCTTGCGGATGTGGGAACAGATCACGCTTACATCCCAATCTATCTGACACAGAACGGGCTGGTTCCATCCGCAATTGCCATGGATATTAACAAAGGACCATTAGAGAGAGCGGATACACATATCCTTGAACATGGACTGGATGGGAAGATCGTTACCCGTCTTTCTGATGGTCTGGTGAATTTGAAAATGGAAGAAGCTGACACAATGATCGCCGCCGGAATGGGCGGCGGTCTTGTCATACACATTTTGAATGAGGATCCGGCAAAAACCAGAAGCTTAAAGGAACTGGTCCTGCAGCCGCAGTCAGAGCTTGCGAAAGTCCGCCGTTATCTGGAAGAACATAGATTTCGTATCGTTGCAGAGGACATGGTGGAAGAGGATGGCAAATACTATCCGATGATGAAGGTGATCCCGACAGAGCAGAAAGGTCTTTATGCGGAAGGTGTTCCGGCAGCAGAAGAAGAGCTTGAATATGGAAAATATTTATTAGAGAAGGCTCACCCGGTGATGGGAGAATATCTGAAAAAGGAACTGTCTGTGAATCAGGGCGTGTATGAAAAGCTTCGGGTGCAGGAGAGTGAACGCACGAAGGAGAGAAGTGCAGAGGTTCTGCATATGATAAAGAGAGCAGAAGACCTGCTTGACCGGTATTTTTAGGAGGAAAATGATGATTTGCAGAGAAATTATAAAAGAAATAGAAGCACGTTTTCCAAAGCACTATGCTATGGAGTGGGATAATGTAGGACTGCAGGTCGGAAGAAGCGATAAAGAAGTAAAGCGGATCTATCTTGCACTGGATGCGACGGATGAAGTGATCGAAGAAGCAGCAGACTGGGGCGCAGATATGCTGATCACACATCATCCGATGATCTTTAAAGCAATGAAAAAGATCAATGACGAGGATTTTATTGGCAGAAGAGTACTGAAGTTGATCAGGGATGACATTTCTTACTATGCGATGCATACCAATTATGATGTAATGGGAATGGCAGAGCTTGCTGGGAAGGTACTTGAACTGAGTGAACCGGAGGTTCTGGAAGTGACGGGAAGCATGCATTCAGAATCCGGTGAAGTTCCGGTTGGAATCGGAAGAGTTGCTGATCTGGCACAGCCGATGGATTTAAAATCCTGTGCGGAAATGGTAAAAAAAGCATTTGATCTTCCGAATGTGAAAATATTTGGAGAGCCGGATATGCAGGTACATCGCCTTGGTGTTTTTCCGGGCTCCGGGAAGAGCGCAATTTCCGTATCTTTGGAAAAAGGTGTGGATGTACTGGTGACAGGTGACATTGATCACCATGAGGGGATTGATGCGGTTGCGCAAAAAATGGCAGTAATTGATGCCGGACACTATGGCGTGGAGCATATCTTTATTGCAGATATGGAACATTTTTGCCGGGAGAAATTTCCAGAGGCAGAGATCCGGACAGCAAAGATACGGCAGCCATTCTGGGTTTTGACGTAAGGTGTTTGGGAGTGGAGAGAAAAACAGACAGATTTGTCAAAGCGCCGTAAGGCAGAAAGAAGGCGGTAAATATGGAACAGCAGATGCACAAAGTACAGATTGACGGGGAAGGGAGAAGTTTTCCGGCAGGGACCACATATCTGCAGATTGCCGGGGAATATCAGGAAAGATACCCACATGATATTGTTCTTGTATATGTAAATGGAAAGCTTCAGGAGCTTGGAAAGAAGCTGAAAAAGGACTGTACGCTCCAGTTTGTGACGACAGGCGAGACCATTGGAAATCTTACCTATCGCCGTGGTGTAAGTTTTCTGCTGGTGAAGGCAGTATATGATACACTCGGACACGATAAGATAGAACAGGTGAGAATCCATTTTTCTGTAGATAAAGGGTATTATTGTACAATAAAAGGAGATCTGAAGCTGGATCAGGAACTGCTTGCAAGGATTGAAGAACGGATGCATGAAATGGCAGATATGGATCTTTCAATCCGGAAGAGATCGGTCCATACCGATGAAGCGGTTGAAATGTTCCGTAAGTACGGTATGAAGGATAAAGAGCGTTTGTTCCGGTATCGCAGAGTGTCTACAGTCAATATTTACAGTATCAATGAATTTGAGGACTACTATTACGGCTATATGGTTCCGTCAACCGGCTATCTGAAATATTTTAAATTATATTTATATGATGAGGGATTTGTAGTGCAGATGCCGGAGGCAGCTGAACCGGAAAAGATACCTCCGTTTCAGCCTCAGAATAAGCTGTTCCATGTGCTGAAGGAGTCTACGCGTGGCGGTGATATGCTTGGAATTGAGACGGTAGGGGCACTGAATGATTATGTGACAGGCGGCAACGCCAATCCAAAGGAACTGCTTCTGGTACAGGAGGCAATGCAGGAGAAGAAAATTGCGCAGATCGCAGAGCAGATTGCAGGAAATCCGCAGAAGAAGTTTGTCTTGATCGCCGGTCCTTCTTCGTCAGGAAAGACTACATTTTCCAGACGGCTTTCCATCCAGCTCCGGGTAAGCGGTCTGGTCCCGCATCCGATTTCGGTAGATGATTACTTTAAGAACCGTGTGGAGACACCGCTGGACGCAGAAGGAAAGCCGAATTATGAGTGCCTGGAAGCGCTGGATGTGGAACTTTTTAACCACGATCTGAAAAAGCTGCTTGCAGGCGAACGGATTGAACTTCCGACGTTCAATTTCAAGACCGGAAAACGGGAATATAACGGACATTATATGCAGCTTGGCGAGCAGGATATTCTGGTGATCGAAGGCATTCATTGTCTGAATGATGCATTGACCCATGATCTGCCAAAAGAAAATAAATTCAAGATCTATATCAGTGCACTGACCCAGCTGAATATCGATGAGCATAACCGGATCGCATCAACAGATGGACGTCTGATCCGCCGGATGGTGCGCGATGCAAGAACCAGAGGTACTTCGGCAAAGCAGACGATCGCTATGTGGCAGTCGGTGCGAAGAGGGGAAGAGAACAATATTTTCCCGTATCAGGAAGACGCGGATGTGATGTTCAATTCAGCTCTTCTTTATGAGCTGGCAGTTCTGAAAGCTTATGCAGAACCGATCCTGTTTGGAATTGAGAAGGACTGTGCCGAATATCAGGAGGCGAAGAGACTGCTTAAATTCCTGGATTATTTCGTGGGAATCGGAAGTGAGTATGTTCCGCAGAATTCGATTTTGAGGGAATTTATTGGAGGCGGATGTTTCGATTTGTAGAATGTTGAAGCTGGTCACATGGTAAGAGAGCGATATAGATTATAGAGGCAGTTTGAATCCGTTCCGCTGTTTTTTTAGTGTGATTCGTCGTCGGAAATAAGAAATAAACAGAAGAAGAGCTTCTGGGAGAATGAATACCTTTGTTCTCTCAGGAGCTCTTTTGGGTTTGACCGGAAAATATACATGGAAAATTCTTCCATAAAGAGAGCATTATGTGTCGGGGTATAGGATCACTTACCTATATTTATCAGAGTAACATATCTTCAGGCACAGGCGCTGTGAAATGCATTTCTTCGCCTGTGATTGGGTGCCGGAAACGCAGATGATGTGAGTGAAGTGCCTGACGGCTGATATGGCTGTAATCCGGATTATAGAGAAAATCTCCCGGAAGCGGATGACCGATGTAATTCATATGCACCCGGATCTGATGAGTGCGTCCGGTATCCAGCTTTAAGGCAACCAGAGAGTAGACCGGATCTGTATTTGTGATGGAAAGCCTGCGGTAATGGGTGCAGGCGTATTCGCCATGTTTAAAATCGACCATGCGCTCGATGGTAGAACCCTCTTTTCTGGCAATTGGAGCAGTGATGGTTCCGTCTTCCGGGATGATTCCCGTGGCAAGTGCCAGATATTCCCGGTGGATTTCCCGGCGTGCCATCATGGCAGAGAGGAGAGAGGCACTGTAAAGATGCCGGGCAATGATCAGAAGACCGGTGGTGTCCCGGTCAAGCCGGTTAATGCAACGGTATACAAAAGGCTCGCCTTTCTCTTTGAAATACCATGCGCAGGCATTGGCAAGTGTGTTGTCATAATTTCCCTGGGAAGGGTGAATTGGCATTCCGGCAGGTTTATTGATGACCAGAAGGTCCGGATCTTCATATACGATCGAAAGAGGCAGATCTGACGGAACAATATTTTCGGAGAATTTTGTTTCGGTAATCCGGATGGCAAGCTGGTCGCCGGGAGTAAGAAGGGTGCGTGCCAGTACCGGGTCCCCGTTCAGACGGATTCCTTCCGTATCCTCTTTGATTGCCCGGATCAGAGAAGAAGAATATCCATGAGCTTTTAAAAACTCATGGATATTGGAAGTTTTCTGTTCGGTTATTGTATAATTCAGAATTCTTTCCCACATTACTTTGATTTCACTTCCCGCCATAATTCATTGTAGACAGCATCGTTTTTATCTCCAAGGAATTTGAAAGTCTCACATCCGGAGAGCTCGCTTGCATCCGGGAATGCAATCTTGCTGTTGCGGATGGACTCGTCTTCAATCAGTTCCCGTGCTGCTTCATTTGGAGTCGAGTAGGTGATGTACTCAAAGTTCTTCAGTGCGATGTCCGGACGGCAGAGGAAGTTGATGAACTTTTCTGCATTTTCCTTATGCTCTGCATTCTTCGGAATTACCCAGGAGTCGATCCAGATATTGGATCCTTCTTTCGGGATCACGTATTCCAGGTTTGGATTTTCTTTCTGTGTGTAAATGGCTTCACCGGAGTAAATAACACCGATGGCTGCTTCGTTTCCGATCATCTTGTCACGCACCTGGTCAACGACGTATGCCTGAACCAGTGGTTTCTGTTTGATCAGAAGATTCTTCGCTTCGTTCAGCTCGTCCAGGTCGGTTGAGTTCAGGGAATATCCAAGATATTTTAAGGTAACACCGAATGCATCGCGGACGCTGTCCTGCATCAGGATGCTGTCCTTGTACTTTGGATCCCAGAGAACAGACCAGGAATCAATTGGTTCGTCTACCATGGTTTTGTTGTAAAGGATCCCGACAGTTCCCCAGCAATAAGGAACAGAGTATTTATTTTCCGGATCAAATGCTTTGGACTGATCCATGTAAGTCTGTCCAATATTTTTGATATTCGGAATATTATCCCAGTTGATCTCGGCGAGGAGATCATTCTCGATCATACGCTGGATCATATAGTCAGAAGGGCAGACCACATCGTAGGAAATGGCGCCGGACTGCACCTTCGGGTACATGATCTCATTGGTTTCGTATTCTTCATAAACTACCTGGATACCGGTTTCTTCTTCAAAGATATCCAGAACATCCGGATCCAGATATTCGCCCCAGTTGTAGACAATTACCTTTTCGGAGCCGGAAATCTTTGTCTTTGAATTGTAGAAAAATCCTCCGGCTGTAATGACGATCACGAGCAGTGCCGGTACGACACGTGTTACGACGAGACGCATCGTGTGGCGTGCACGGGATGGCTTGCGGATCGTGCCGTCTTTTACGTGAACTTCTTTTTCCGGTTTTAAATTGATCAGGAAGAGAAGGAAGAGCACCGTTACAAACATGATCGTTGAGAGTGCGTAAATTTCCGGACGGATTCCTTTTCGTACTTCACTGTAAATTTTGGTGGACAGGGTATCGATTCCAGGTCCTTTGGTAAAGTGGGTGATCACAAAATCATCCAGCGACATGGTAAATGCAAGCAGGAAACCGGAAAGAATTCCTGGAAGGATATCCGGAAATACGACTTTGAAAAAAGCGTAGATCGGGGAAGCACCCAGATCTAGTGCGGCTTCATAGGTCCGCCGGTTGGTCTGCTTTAGTTTTGGCATGACGCTTAAAATGACGTATGGGATATTAAAGGTTATATGTGCGATCAGGATTGTCGTAAATCCCATGGTCATACGGAATGCGATGAACAGCAGCATCATAGATACACCAGTCACAATATCTGCGTTCAGCATCGGAATGTTGGTGACACCCAGCATAAAGGTACGGAACTTGCGGTTCATACTCTGGATTCCAATGGAAGCCAAAGTTCCGATCACGGTTGCAATCAGCGCAGAAAGAAGTGCGATGATCAGGGTGTTGTATAAGGTGCTCATGATCGCTTCATCCTGGAAAAGGGATACATACCATTTTCCGGTAAATCCGCCCCATTTGGCACGGGTTCTGGAACTGTTAAAGGACAGAACCATCAGTGTCATGATCGGAGCATAGAGGAAGATCACGATCAGCAGTAAATATAAATTCTGTAATTTCTTTTTCATTAGAATGCAGTGCCCTCCCCGTCTTTATCGTATTTGGCGATCAGAGCCATACTTGCAATGATGAAGATCATCAGGACAAGTGAAAGTCCACTTCCTACATGCCAGTTGCTTCCCTGCTGGAATTCCTGTTCGATGACATTTCCGATCAGAAGGATCTTGCTTCCACCGAGGAGGTTGGAAATGACGAAGGTTGTAAGTGCAGGTACAAATACCATAGTGATTCCACTGATGATACCCGGAACACTAAGCGGAAGGATGATCTTGGTAAATGTCTGGATATTTCCGGCACCGAGATCTCTGGCTGCGGAAATAACATCTTTGTCAATCTTTACAAGTACATTGTAAATCGGCAGCACCATGAACGGCAGGAAGTTGTAGACCATACCGAGGATGATCGCTGTCGGTGTGTTGATAATGTTCCATGAAGGCAGCCCGAAGAAATGGAGAACGGAGTTGATGACACCGTTTTTCTCCAGGAGGTTCTGCCATGCAAGAGTTCTGAGCAGAAAGTTCATCCACATCGGAAGGATGAAAACAAGTACTACGAAGCTGGACTGGTTTACATTTCTTCCAACAAGGATCATTGCCAGAGGATAGGCAAGGATCAGGCAGATCACTGTGCTGACAAATGCAAGCAGAAGTGCAAGCCCCAGAGCCTTTAAATTCTCAGGTGTTGTGATTTTGGCAAGGTTCATCCAGGTGAATTTTCCGTCATTGTCAGTCAGACCATAATAGAAGATCATGATCAGAGGAATGATAATGAAAGAAACTGCCCAGAAAAGGTATGGCCCTGCCAGGAGACGTTTGCTATTCTTCAATTCCTACAGCCTCCTCATCTTCAGATTCCGGTTTTTTCATGATCTGAATATCAAACGGGTCAACATGGATTCCAACCTCAGTGCCAACCGGGAACATATCGGTGCTGTGTACCAGCCATTCATAGTTGTTGGCAAGGACTTCCATTTCATAGTGGACTCCTTTGAAAATCAGATGGGTAACGACACCCTTTAATGTGCCTTCTTCTGGTTTTACAAGATCGATGTCCTCCGGACGGATGACCGCATCGACCGGTTTGTTGGTTCCGAATCCGGTATCTACACACGGGAATTCGGCACCGACAATATTGACCAGCTTATCGCGTACCATGATGGCATTGAAAATGTTGCTATCGCCAATGAAGTCGGCTACGAAAGCATTTTCCGGCTCGTTGTAGATATCTTCCGGTGTACCGATCTGCTGGATGTATCCCTGATTCATGACAACAATCGTGTCAGACATGGTGAGGGCTTCTTCCTGATCGTGGGTAACGTAGATAAATGTAATTCCCAGCTCATTTTTTAAACGGATCAGTTCATACTGCATGTCCTGGCGGAGCTTTAAATCCAGGGCACCGAGAGGTTCATCCAGAAGAAGAACTTTTGGTTCATTTACAATGGCGCGGGCGATGGCAATACGCTGCTGCTGCCCCCCACTTAAAGAATCCGGATAACGGTTCTGGTAACCTTCCAGATTGACCAGTTTTAATGCATAATGAATCTTATCATCGATGTAAGATTTTGATTTCCCTTTGATCTTCAGACCAAAAGCAATATTTTCAGCAATGGTCATATGGGTGAAAAGCGCATATTTCTGGAAAACAGTGTTGAGCTGTCGTTTATTCGGTGCAAGGGATGTAATGTCCTTTCCATCGAAAATTACTTTTCCGGAGTCCGGATTTTCGAATCCGCCGAGGATACGCAGAAGCGTTGTCTTTCCGCAGCCGCTAGGTCCTAAAAGTGTGAGAAATTCATTTTCTCTGATATAAAGGTTCAGGTCGTCCAGAACCAGATTGTCTCCATATGATTTGGAAACACCAACAATGTCAATCAGTTTGTTTGGCATATGTATAATCCTCCTGTGTACTTAAAAACTTGGGGGAGTGCTGACCCAGATCAGGCGTGCCCCGGAAGAAGACGATGCTTCTATATAATGCTTTGCGTGGGGAGTAAAATAAAAGGATTCTCCCTTTTTAGCTTTGTAGACCTTATTGCCTACGTGGATTTTGACGGAACCCTGAAGCACATATCCGAATTCCTCACCTTCGTGTGGAAGATCCGGGTAGGTTGCACCGCCCGGAGCCAGGGTAAGACGGATCGGTTCCATCATATTGCGCTGGGCATTCGGAATGATCCATTCAATCGTATTCTTCAGATCAGTATCCTTTTTTTCAAAATAATCCTCATCACCGAAGACAACCTGTTCTTCCTCGTCATCGCTGAAAAATTCATTCAGATTGGTGCCGAGACACTGCAAAATATCAACCAGTGTGGCGATAGAAGGAGAAGTAAGATCCCGTTCCAGCTGGGAAATGAATCCCTTCGAAAGCTCACTCCGGTCTGCAAGTTCTTCCTGGGTAAGATTTTTCGCAATACGGAGCTCCCTTACTTTCTGTCCGATGTTCATAAATAGCTCCTTTCTGTAAATTGTTTGTAAAAATAAAAATAAACCTAGAGTTTAGTATTTCTATACACACGACAAGGTTTATTATACTATAGTTTATAGAAAAAGCAACCGTTTTATAAGGAAAATAGAGGTTTTTTTGAAAAATAGAAAACGTGTAAGAATTGACTAATTTTAGTTAATTACAAAAAGTTTGATTTGTTTAGTAAAGGCTGTAGCTTTACAGATGATTCTGTTATGACAATAGCAGTTGGAGAAGCTCTTCTTGCAGTCGGAACGGAAGCTACAGTAAAGAAAATAGAAGAAGCGGTAGTAACTAACATGCAGGATTGGGGAAAAAGATATCCATATGCAGGTTATGGTGGAAGATTCAGGTATTGGTTTAGAGAAAGAAATCCTAAGCCATACGGAAGTTATGGGAATGGTTCTGCCATGAGAGTGTCAGCGGCGGGATGTGGTGCTAGAATAGTGTTTGGTGAAAAGAGGGAATAGTGGTATAATTCTATTGTAGTAGATTTTAGATATAAAAAGAAATGGAGAGGCACTAGTGCAGATATTTGTAGATGCAGATGCATGTCCGGTAGTAGATATTATCGAGACAATAGCAGAGAAATATAATATTCCAACTACATTGCTGTGTGAT
>ERZ835080.907-NODE-907-length-26642-cov-3.826193_pt1 | contig 26642 bp, 18 predicted proteins | sample MGYA00519688_ERZ835080 | MGnify/ENA primary metagenome ERZ835080 (study PRJEB31850, sample SAMEA3708770) | human gut metagenome | biome: human gut; feature: human-associated habitat; material: faeces | place: China | collected 2014 ... | reverse complement strand
GGTAAATTGGGCTTTGGCCGCCTGGGCCAACTCCTGCTGCGAAAGCCCGGAGAAATCCTCAACTGCAATACCCGACACCGTGAACCGAACCGGTCTCTTTTGACCGTTCACTGTCAGATAAAACGTTTGGTTGACCCGGCCCCACACATCTGCATTGCGCAGATCAAACGACAGGGTCATCACCCCGCCTGTAGCCGGTTCCAATTTCGATGTAGAGAGCGACACGCTGAATCCCGGAACACGTGGATTCTCATAAATTACGCCGATCGTGATCGGTTTATCGGACGCATTAAAATACTCCAACGTACCAGCCTTGGCATCTCCACGAGGCACATAGCCGATTCCGACCGTTTTGCGGGTCACTCGCAATCCTTCGCCCAAATCGACAGGATAGGTCTCCTGCGGTGAACGTTCAGCTGCAATCACATTGCCTGTGATGATCAGTTTATTCTGGTTGCGACGATCGTTGCTGACCACCGTCACCTCACGACGAAACTTACCGGGACGATACAACGGATCATAGGTAATCTCGACATAACCTTTGCGACCGGGCAGGATCGGTTGACGGGTAAAGGTCGGCGTCGTGCACCCGCAAGAGGTAACCACCTTCTCAATCACGAAAGGGTTGGAGCCGGTATTGGTGAATTCGAAACGGTGCGACACCTTGCCCCCTTTTTCGTGGATTTCACCAAAATTCCACTGCTCCTGCGCGAACTTCATCGTCGAAGTTTGCTGCGCCAACGCCCATGATCCAGTCACAAGCGCCATGATCAACAGAACCAACCTTTTCATCGTCCTACGCCTTAATTTTACATCCAATTCAAAACTCCTCACTCGCCTCCATCATTCCGTCATTTTGCCTGCATTCGGTGTTTTCAGCTCCTTTACAGTGTTCTTGAGGTCTCGTGCCACTTCTTTTCCACTCTTTCGCCGCCGGCAAGTTCTCCTGCACGAGTGTTTTGGGTCTCATTCCGCATATAGGTATATCCTTCCAGCACCCAAGGTCTAAAAAAACGCTCCCTGCCAGCTATACGTATCATTCCTAAGGTTCCTCGCATCCCAAAGGGGAAGGCCGTCGGGAACCTCGCATAACTAACTATACACAAAGCCCCCGAAAAAATAACAGGTAGCTACAACTCGAACCCGCAACGACGGAACATTGCCTTATCGGTGTCAATATCGGATCCTGCCGTGGTCAGCAGATCACCCACAATCGAAGCGCTAACCCCACAATAGAGTGCCTTCTCTTCAATATGTTTGATCATATTGCGTCCTCCAGCCAACCGAATATTGGCCGTGGGGTTGATAATACGCATCATGGCCATCGCTACCAACACTTCGGTATCTTCCAACGGCTTCACATCGGCCAAAGGGGTCCCCGGAATCGGATTCAGTACATTGATCGGAATCGAATCGACACCAATCTTCTGGAGGGTCACCGCCAACTCGATGCGCTGTTCTGCACTCTCACCCATACCGATGATACCTCCCGAACAGATGCTCAAACCGGCCTCTTTGGCCCAGGTGATGGTCTGCATTTTCTCTTCGGGCGTGTGAGTCGTACACAACTTCACAAAATAGGAGGGCGCTGTCTCCATGTTGCAATGGTAACGCTCTACGCCACTCTCGCGCAATTGTATCAGCTGCTCTTTGGTCAATAGGCCCAATGAGGCGCACAGATGAATCGGAGTATGCTGTTTGATGTGACGATAGATCGAACAGATACGATCCGTATCGGCCGCACTCAAGGTCCGACCACTGGTTACCAACGAGAAGCGCTCCACCCCTTTCGAAGCATTGTGCAGTGCCTCTTTGAGTGCAGCCTCCTCACTCACCAACGGATAGACCTCAATGTTGGTTTTGTGAAATTTCGATTGCGCACACCATTTACAGTTTTCGCTGCAACGGCCACTTCGTGCATTCATGATCGAACAGGTCTCGAACTTCTTGCCTTGATAACGGGTACGCAGTCGGTGCGCCAGTTCATATAACTCTTCGGCAGGTGTGGTATGCATCAGTTCCACGGCCTCGTCATATCCGAGCCGATAGCCTGCCGCAATTTTCTCTTCAAGCGTAACGATATCCATAAAAAAGTTGTACTATGCAGACAAAGATACTACTTTTGAACTGATATTCGACGTTAAACCCGAAGCACATGCAAAGCAAAAAAGTATATTTTGTCAGCGGCATCGACACTGATGCCGGGAAAAGTGTCGTTACCGGGCTGTTGGCCCGTGACATGAACGCCCGCAACGAACGGACCATCACACAAAAATTCATCCAAACCGGCAATACAGGAATTTCAGAAGACATTGAGTTGCACCGGCGCATCATGGGGATTCCGCTGCAGGAGGTGGATCTTGACGGCACCACCTGCCCGATTATCTTCACCTACCCATCATCCCCACAGCTGGCTGCGGAGATCGACCACCGGGAGATCGACCTCTCCTTGGTCGAGAAAAGCACGGCAAAACTGCTCGAAAGCTATGATACAGTCCTACTGGAAGGAGCGGGAGGATTGTTTGTACCACTGACCGACACCTATTCGACCATCGACTACATTACGGATCATCATCTTCCGCTGATTTTGGTTACCTCTCCCCGGTTGGGCAGCATCAACCATACGGTGTTGAGTCTTGAGGCCTGCTTCAACCGCCATATCGAGGTGGCCAAACTGGTCTATAACCTCTACCCGCCCACCAGCAAAGAGATTACCGACGACACCCGCCGCTACCTCAAACAATATCTCCAGCGCCACTCCCCAAGCACCGAATTTATCGAGATTCCGCTGCAGGAGAAAAAGTGGTAATTGCCCACTGCCAACAATGCCCAGACACAGGCAGTAGAATCTTAATCTTCGGTCACGAGATCTCGAGGTTACGAGGCGTGGGGCCCCGGAGACATGAAGACATCATCATGAAGACCTCTTGAAGACATAGGTTCACTGGACCCAGACGAACATCCTGCCCTACGGGGAGGCAGGGATACGAAACATTCGATCACACGTCGGGGCAGTAGCACAGGGGCAGCAATTGCAGAGAGTCTATTCGAAAATAGTAAGCGGGAACAGGGAGGCATCTGAGCGACTAACACGATTCCCATTCTGCATCTGTCACCTTCATTAGTAAGGCACGACTCCGCCGCCAACCGTAGTCAATAACTAAAACGTCAACCGTCATCCCATTGGATAAGGCGATTGACGTTTTTTTTATTATGCTTAGACATTTTCAGAGTAAAGCGTTTCACTAATCAAAATAACGATTCCCGATTCCCAAACGGGGACAGACTACACCTCTTTGTTTGGGCAGCATTAGGCGATGGAAATGGCGGGTGGCAGGTGGTAGAAAAGAAAAAAGTAGAGAAAGAAACAGAAAGAGGGAACAGGGAGCAGCAAGAGACAGGAGGCGAGACAAACGAGGCGAGACAGAACAGTCCCCAATGGGGAAGCACTACGAGAGGGGAAAAACTTCGCACGCTTTCTTGACCACCTTGCTCAATCTTCTTGCTGGACCTCATTTCTCGATCTTCATTCTCGACCGAGAAGAGCGAATAGCTGACCAAGGCGTATCATCCAGCTCCTGTGTTCCAATTTTAATCAAAAAAAATGGGGCCACACCTCATTTACATTGAACAACTGTGTTCCAATGCCTTATCAGTTACAAGAGGGGCGACCCCTCAATTTCTACGAAAAAAATTGCAAATATTTTTCGAAAAATATTTGCAGAATCGAGATTTTGCCTTATATTTGCACTCGCAAAACAGGAGGAAATTCCTCAATAGCTCAGTTGGTTAGAGCACCTGACTGTTAATCAGGGGGTCCAAGGTTCAAGTCCTTGTTGAGGAGCCCGAAAGTGAAGAGGTTACGATACAAATCGTGACCTCTTTTTGTTTTGTGCCGATGGAATCTGCATTCAGCGCCCCCTCTTTCCTCCGCTACCTAAATCCTCGAAAAATCACACCTTTGGAGGCCTCACATTTCCACACGCGGTTCTAACTTCCCTTCCCTCACACGGATCTAAAGAGACTAACATTCCGCTTCAATTCTCCTGAGCGCATACCCCGCAAAGATTAAAATAGACAAATGAGCCCGGCCCTCCGTTCCTGTCCGCGCTCACATTCACGAATGGCCTAAATCGCATCTTTCTTCTCATGTATTCCCGATATCAAAGTAAATTCAAGCCTATCGCTACAAGAAACGCCCGATAACAGTAGGAGGGTCACAACAAATTCGGTCTCCGCTCCACACACTGCCCCAAAGGCTGGAATCACTTCACACTCCAGGTCAACAATGATCTGAATATCCTCAAAGGTATGGGATGCTGGCCCAAATCCCATCCAGCGCCCAATCCGCCCCCGGTTCCGCCCCTTACAATCCACTCTACCCGCCGACTCGTTACGCCACACACTCTCTCACCCTCTCTCTCTTCAACTTTCTATCCGCTCCCATCCTCGCATCCAACCTGCGAAGAGAAGATAGGCACCCAAAGTACTCTCCACAGACAAGCCCCAGAACCCGAAGAGGCGGTGAACATTCACCGCCTCTTCTGCTGAAACTGCCAGGAACTCTACCTCCATTATACAGTTACTTGTTACCGTTTCACAACGGATGCGCTATTTTCTTTTACTATGATGTTTCCGCGAAAAAGAAACCGTCACTACACGGTCGCAACGGAATAAACCCCTTTGGACGTCAGCAAGTATAAGACAAAAACGGGGTCGCACCTACTCCTTTGGCGTTATTGTGCATCGGACACCTCCAACTGCGAGAGATCGATCTGCTTGACAGGAGACGAATGTACCGTTTTACGAGCGGCATGTCCCCTCAAACAGATTTTACCCATATTACTTGAGGCCTCAACCGTCACCTTATTCACATCAATATCGGCCGCAAACCGAACCACACCCTTGGTCTTAATTTGCAAATCTCCAGCCGTACGAATCGAGATATCAGAACAGTTTCCAACTCCAGCGATAGCTATATCGACATCCTCTTGGGCCTTTATATTCAATCCAGATATCTGGGCCGCACCGGTTTGCTCGTAACTCAACGTTTGTACCTTCAGGGATACATTCTCAATGTCACCCACTCCCACAATATTGATATCGCAATGGTTGGCGGTAAGCGTATCTTTCGCCGTAATTTTGCAAGCTCCTCTGAACACCCGGAACTTATCCAATGACGACAGGGTCACATAAGCATAAGCCATTACCGGACCCTCAATATTGGGGCTACCGTCTTTATTTTCGACATTTAAATAAACCGTTGTCCCATCCAGTTCGCAAGTCACATTGTATTTTTCCGTCAATGCGGAATCGTATTCCAGTTTAACTCCAGTTTGGTCTCCTTGAGTGATGACGATATCCCAACGCCCCGTCACGTCGATTCCCCGGATCTCTTCCCCGGTCAACAAAGATTGTTGATTCATCTGTTGAGCAAACAGGACCCCGATCCCTGCCCAACATACCATTGCAAATGACACAAGTCTTTTCATAATAGATCTATTAAATGATTTTTATATTACATACATCCTGAACATCCATGCCAAATAAGTAAATAATTAATCCACAGTCAATTTCATCAATTTAACTCAAAATAAAATGTCTATTTCTTAGACATACATGTACATTTTTTTGACAAACACATTGTACACGCCTATCCTAAGTCAATTTCAACCATTCCCTGCCTCGCGCTATAAAGTGCACAAAAACCTTCGACAACAGACCTACCTGTTTTGCCGGAGAAGGTGCATCGACTCGTTGCTGATCCAAAGAGACGATAGCGATACTACTTTCCGACGTACCACCTTCCATATCCAATGGGGCAACCCGATCGGCTCCAATGCCGGCCCTATTAGAACCATACGACAGCCCCCCCACAGAAAGTAATCGATTCCAAGTGGGTAATTTTTGAATACAACGGTTGCAAAAGCGCAGAAAAATATTTAATTTTAAGCGTGTTAGCTCTACCTTCGTAAAGAGGCGCACTGCTTTTCTATCTACGACCTGTCATATCGGGCCGGAGTCCATCCGATTTGCATCGAGAACTCATCGTTGTAAAACGACACTTCTGATCATCCTTGAACAATCTTTGTAAAACGACCTACACCGTAAATTATACCACTATGAAACAGAGAAAGAGCTTACTGTGGGGAATCATACTAATCCTATGCATCGGCGGAGGTTATAGCTTGTATCTGCTTCACCGACACAATCTGAACACACCGAGAACGCTGTTAGAGATGGAGCAAGAGGCACATTGGAAGATCTTAGACCGGCTTTGGATCACCAAACACATTGATGTTGGTTTTGCACAATTCAGCTCACCGATTCTCGTCGATTCTGTCAGGGTTGGGAAAGATCTTATTGCAACCTATAAAATGATCCGATTAATTGGACAGGATACTATAGCCGCAGAAGCTACCGTGTCCAGCAATAAGCGTATTGAAACAAAAAATCCTATTTGGATAGGTAAATCGCACTTATGGGAAAACCCTGTATTAATAAAACCTTACCTCAGAGCATATACTTCCTTTGTCAATCGGTCGGACAGACCAATCTATGTAGCTGCTTATGAGTTTGATATCCTGAAAGATACCATATCTCCATCGCTACCTCTACCGGATCCATCCTCGTTCGAATACAATTTTGTTTCAGCCGGAGATACCAACGTGTATTGTTTACAGCACAACTTGCGTGGCAAAAATCTTGGCATCTTACAAACACTTGATTATACCCCAGATTCGCTTTATGTATATATCTATGATACAACTACATTTCATCAATACTCTTGGAAAGAGATCAGGCAAAACAAATTGTATTTGGACAAATTGGTCTTGTCCAAAGAGCAATATGAGTCTCGTATGGGACACCCCCTAATCGTAACTTATCAATAGGTCATCACAAGCTACTACTGTATAGTATAAGACTGGCAGTAGTAGCTTTTATTTTATGATCTTTAGGACATACTAAGCAAAACAGCATTGGGAACTTACTGATAGCTAAAACAAATACCTTTTCAGCGAAAAGGAGTTGCAGAATGAAGCGTGAAGAATGCAATAACTCGGTAGATGGATGTGACTTTGAAACATACCACTGTATGCCACAAAACAGCAACCATTAGTCATAGTGATGCAGGGCCATATGCTGCAAATTATAAATCTATAGACTCTCGAATAATCAGTAACACATTCAAGACATGAGAAAAATTTCGAATTATTTGATGGGATTTATTAGTGTGTTATTATTCAGTAGCTGTATGACAACCCACAAACACAACAGCAAGCAAGTAAACAGGGCCTTATTACAAGAATATTTTTTGTGCTGTTGCCTTATACACGGTTTTGATCATCTACATTTAGACACATGTGATATTTCCCCATCCGTATATTTTGACATTGCACGATATGATCCTCAGGCATTCCGGCAGATTGACAGCATGGCACAAGAGTACATCAGGCGTATAGAGCCATCTGTTATTAAAGATCATATGGGCAAGAAGAGTATCATTGCCCACAGCATTACTTGGTATAAAAGCGATTCAATAAAAAGGTTGATTAAATCAATGGATATTTACCTACTGAAAGAAGATGATTAAAACAGACACGCTCTTCGTTCACCCCATACAGCACATTACGGAATAACATCGATTGAAAAACTTCTTCTCTTTCGGATTGCACAGTTGCCAAGCAAAAAATCGTACACGTCCAATTTGATAACCTATTCCTTTTGAACTGAGGTTGTCTCGATTGCCTCACATTCACACTGCTGTTGCCTCCGCAAACATGCAACTACAAATAAAAACAGTATAAATATAATGATCAATATAATCTCCAAATAATGAAACAATCTACGCATATTACCCTATTTACATACAAACGTTTCAACTATATTCTATTATTGCCTTTTGCCCGATCTGCAATCCTTCTGAACATTTCGTCTGTCTCATAATCACGTTCATACGCAGACAAGGCATAAGAGATTGTCGATCGATCTCGAGCTAAAATCTTCCCCACTTGCCAATGTAAATATCCAGCCGCACAAAGTTCTCTAACATAAATCTCACGTGCCAAAACAATCTCTTTATGACGATCCTTGACCTTAACTTGTTCCAAGGTGTAACCTGTAGCAGCAGCAATTCGCATTAAGATTGGTTGAAGTTCATCCATAAATCATTTTCTATACATTAAACCTATCTCCACAATACCATAAACGATTTTGAAACCAATTGATCCAAACAGAATCATATCCGATTCAAACGTCCATTACACTGCATAATCACAATATACTCTTATAAATCTCTATGAAAGAGGGCAAATCATCCCTCACCTTGCCATCACTTTTTTTGATGTAAAACAGCGTTAATAATTTTACATGTTCTGGCATAATCTGCCTTTATGGTAACCAACACCTCATAACATCCGTTCCGATCCATCCGATAACACTCCAAAACCGGAACGACATACTGTAAATGAGCAGAAGTAACTGTTCCATTTTCTGCTATAGATTGCAACATTTCCTGCTCACCGGTCGATCTTGCATCTTCGGCGCCATTATTATAAATCAATGAAATCACATGTTGCACCATCTTATCTCGAGCCGACATGTCTGCTTTCCGTCTGGCCTTCAAATAACTGCTATCACTGGCGCAACTTGAACTGATCAAGTAAAGCCGCTCTCCAGACTGGTCATGGGTAGCAGCTTCCATAAAACGGACATCGCGTACCTGCTGTTCTATAGATGTTTTGTTAGGCATTACCTTCCATCCTGCCCTCTTCAATTGTCCAGCTTCACGACGACTCTGTCGTTCCATTTCATTCCGGAGCGCTTGTTCGGCCTTGCTATTGGGATGTTGAGCCCAAGCCAATGCCGGTACAATCATAAAACACACCAAACACCATGTAAAAAATCGCAAACACATACTCTTTTATACTAAATATCATCTAAATAAATTTCTGTCTTTTAATCATTTTTCGTTGTGGCAAACATGACAAAATCTATCTCAGCACAACCGCAAAACCGGATGCTTTAACAAAGACATTCATGAATATTCTTCCCTATTTTATTCCTGAACAATCTTCGAATCACATAGCCACTCGTCATTCAAAATGATGGCAGATAAGTTGACGAACAAATACACTTATACAAACCTGTTTGCAGCATGAAAATGATTTGATGCAAACAAATATATAAATTAATAATTTATTGTAAATCAATGTATTACTACGACAAACAACATTTTTTTACAATTACTTAGTCACAGCGATATCCTTTCATAAACAAAGTAAAAACTCCAGAATAAAGGCAACTCGTTAGGCACCCATATTCTGGAGGAAACACAATAACTCCTACAATCGGCATAATTTATAATGGGAAAACATTAAAAATTACTATATTGTATCGGCGAATGAGTTTATATACTTCTGCGCACCTTGATTATGCACTTTGTCAATATTTCTAAATTGACCGCATATGAAACGCACTTTCATTTCTCTAACATTGCTTTTCGCTATAGGGGCTGTCATTATGATTTGCAATCAAACCCAGGCCCAATCGCAAACCATGCGAACAGCAGTTTCCACGCCAGTTCAGGGAGATTGTTTTCAAGGGTATATTTTTGATAAACACTACGCCCTTTTCCCCTTTGAAGACACCAATAGCAAGTTTACCCCAACGTATGATGATGTGGTCAAGGCCGAGCGTATCGTACGTGAGCAACTTATTTTGACCGGAAAAATCAACGATCAGTCTATCAACAAAAATTACATTCGTAATCATCTTTGTGAATATCAACGCCAATATCGAGGATATCTAAACCCAGAGGGAGACTCTGTTGTTAGCGTTCATTATTTGTTAGGAGACTATAATGAGCTTAGGATTGATTCCGAAATTCTCATGGTCTATGATGGAGGAGAAACAGTATGGGATGCCGACGTGAATCTTTCAAAAAACGCGATTGAACAATTTTACGTAAATGGAGTAGGTTAGCCACATTCATTGACCAGCTATCGTTCTGTAATGGCGTATGTAAACCACACATATAACTGTACTGACACACCTACGAAGGAACGATAACCCCAACCGAAAGCTTTACGGATACTAAACGCGAGCATAACGTTGAAATGGGAAATGAACCTCCTTCGATAAAGAGAGAGATTGTTGATCACAAGAACCTAAAATTAGGCACAAGAAGATCTCCCATGTAATACAACAAGGGGTTCAGGACCTATATAACAATAAAAACAAACAACCGTATAAACCGGGAGAATATACAATGGTAGCAGTAATAATCGTGGATCATAAAAGCACCAATAGATTCCTTTAAAATATTGACCTAAACATCTTGAAGCAGAAACCACAATAGGCCAACATACAGAGATTTCGGACAGCATATACCACCTCACAATAACGCCATGCAAAACAGATCATTTCTTTTAGCATTCCCGCTTCTACTCATGCTCAGTTCATGCAGCATGCAGCACAACATCAACAAAATGAGTGGCGTTTACAACGCAAAATGGACGTTTCGAGACGAGCTAAATGATAATATTGCTGAAATATTAATTTTAAATAACAATAAAACATTCACCATGTTATACCCCAATTGTCAATTTATTAAATATTGCGGATATTGGGAATATACAGACTTAAAGCAAATTAAATTGGAATGTTCTCCAATACCTCCAGCGATAACACTTACCGATATACTCGAAGGACAGTTTACGAACTATCCTAATTACACCTTTGACATTATTGATAAATACACTTTATTGGAAGAGGATAGTATAATGTATTTTAATCGGTTCGACAAACTAGAGGTCCCTAAAAACACTAATTATAAGAATGATACCGATCACGCCACTACTCAGAGACAACACAAAAAAAGTCTAAGAATGGCTGGTGTTTATGAATACAAGACTTCCGATCCCGACACCCTAACCCAAGATCCAATGTATTTGATCTTACGACCTACCGGAGAGTTAATCACGATACAACGACATCGAGCCAACAGATGGGGGAAATGGCTCTGTACCTCTTCTCGTACCATACAGTTTACGATGCGCTTCGAGAGGGATACCTCCTTAATCCTCAATAATCGTACGGTTCATATCGTCAATAAAAATGTTTTGCAATTAGATCAACCGAACAGCATTGTTTTCACCCGAGTCAAGACCCGACTATTTTAATGCATTGGACACATTACCCAACTCCAACTCGATACTAAGCCATGTTACATTTCCTGAAGGTTCTCTATTATCAGAGCTATCTTTTCTATAAAAAGGGATGGACTTCAATAACGAAACATGATAATATTCCGTTAATGACAATCCACGCTGTAAGCTGTCTGTTGACATACCCTATCATGGCATTGATAATACTGATTCTCGTAAAAGTATTCGAAGTATCTGACCCTTATCTACATGGCACAACTATAATATTGGTGGTAATTCTATATGAAATATGGTGGCATCTACTATACAATCACAATAAATGGGAACAGATTGTGAAAAAACGTCCCGTTTTGTTTGGAAATAGAAAACTATCGGCAGCTAACACCATTATTTGCTACATAGTGTCTATTCTCATTACTATGGGCATTCCAATTTGGATGGCATCAAACTAAATCATTAGCACCTATGTCAATGAAATACATTTCATAAAATTGGTGACCCTCCAAACACACCGTTTTCCACCAAACACCCTCCCCACATCCCTGCTCCCCAAACAAATTGACCGGTGCGCCCTGGAGCATACCGGTCAACTCTACTTCAAAAAAATAGAAGCTATATTTATAACGAAGAACACGCCGCCATATTATTGATGTTTATAATCACGACAACGCGTTCCAGAAGGATCTGATATCACCTCTGCATATAGTGTACACAAAGTATTCTGATAATATGCACAACTATGGCAGCTTTCTGGATCGGTAGGACTCACCGACTGCTTACCGCCACCTAACAATGCATGAGAGGCCAACATAGCCGGCAGCAGTTTCGTCAAGAAGAAATAGACACAGGCACAAATGACGATAATGCCGATCAATACTCCAAGGAAAATCAGGATAAAATAGACTCCTGCTATCAACAGCAAAACTCCTTTCCAGCCCAATTTACGCAATGCAGCCCACGGCCCATCGGCAGCATTGAGACTGTCATTGAAAAAGCGATACAGCACACAAAACAGTCCTGCAACACCCAGAATTCCGAAAATCACATTGATTACGGCTAACAGAGAACTGCCGAGATAGTTTCCAGATACGAACCAATGCATACTGAGGTTATATCCGCATATAAATTTCAAACCGAAGAGCAGGACAAAATAGAGCAACGCAGCATAGGCCAAATAAGAGGCTTTATGCAACAGTTGATTTTTGCCCTCTTGCGTTGTCAGGTCACTTTTCAGCACCAGCCACCATGGATAAAACAGGAAAAAGTAGAGGGATATTCCCATCAGCCACATCCAGCCAGCAGGCGGCAGATTTCTCACACCAGTTGCCATAAAAGAGTTGCTGGCCTTACGTCCTTCGAAAAGGCTTGCCTCTTCAGAGGTGACATACTCCTGCTCTACATACAAAGGGGCTCCATCGTCACCAATATCGACTTTTGCCCATCCATTGACAGGTGCTTCAACCTTAACTTTACTGAAATCCAACCACCGTTCACCCTCTTGACGCACCTCATCAAGGGCTGGTGCATCAGGTGCATCATCAAGAAACATGACAGTTTGTTCCTCACCGTCTGGAGCATTATAAAAGCTCATCCCCATCTCTTGCGTCAAGAGATATTTGGTCGTATGAAACAAACTGACCGGTTTGAGATCGGTAATATAAAACAGCACATAGGCTCCAACCAATGCGGTGATCAACACCACCGTAAACCCGCTGTAATAGACCGTCTTCTTGGACTTTTGAGAATTTACCTCCATGACAAACCACATTCTATTCAAACAATGTGCTCATTGCTGATCGTCTAAAGATAAGAATCTGAATGCATAAAAAAGTGGTGGCCCATCCGATTTAGTGTGTAAATAGATCGGATGAGCCACTCTCTTATTTTTGTTCCAGACCCAGATCTTTAAAGGTACGCGGAGCCGGTACTTTGGGTAATGGTTTGCGATCTTTGAGCTGTTCAAGAACTACCTCAATAGCCTTCTCAAGCTGTTGATCCTCACCCATCTGCTCCCGGATCGGATCATTATCAATCTCAATATCCGGATCAACACCGTGATTCTCGACAATCCACTGACCGGTTTTTGCATCGTAATTGGTAAAGAAAGGCACTCGAATATCCGTTCCATCCATATAGGGCAAAGAACCGCTAATACCAACAATACCACCCCAGGTGCGAGTTCCGATGACCGTTCCAATTTCATTTGCCTTGAAACTCCACGGAAACAGATCTCCGTCCGATGCCGAATATTTATTGATTAACAACACCTTCGGACCGTATTGCGTAGCATCGGGAATCGTTCCGGTTTTGGTCGAAGTGCGGTACATCGTCATGCGGTAAGGCTTACGCAACAGACGTTCGATAATCATCGGCGAGACATTACCACCTCCGTTGGCACGATCATCAATGATCAACGCCTCCTTGTCTAACTGAGGATAGAAGTAACGGGCAAATTCATTCAGACCGTCCGAAATCATATCCGGAATATAGATATAGCCAACACGTCCCTGAGTGGCCTCCTCGACACGCTTCAGGTTCTTCTGCACCCAGTTGTAATGGTATAGTGGATACTCATCATCGGTCGGTTTAACCACCACCTTACGACCACCTTCGGTCGGTTGGGTATTGATCGTCAATTCGGTTAAAACATTGGCTTTACCCACCAACAATTTGTATATATTATCGACTGTAGCCGTTGAGACACCATCAATTGCCGTAATGTAATTGCCCTCTTCGATATTCAGCCCCAACTCGGCCAATGGAGAACGCAATTTTTCGCTGTAAGGCGCACCGGGAAGAATCTTGTCAATCCGATAGAATCCGCTCTTATCCCGACTCATCTCAGCACCCAGCAGTCCCATTGAGATCCGCTCTGCACGTTTGCAATCACCCGGATTGACATAGGCATGTCCACAAGCCAATTCACCGATCATCTCTCCAATGATGTAGTTCAGATCGAAACGGGTCTTTGCATAAGGAACCAGCACAGCATATTTCTCTTTGATTGCTTTCCAATCGACACCGTGCATATTTTCCAGGTAGAAGCCATCGCGATAAGCCCGCCAAGCCTCATCGAAAATCTGCGCCCACTCCTGAGCATAATCGACCGTTGCCACCATATTCGACAGATCGACAGCGTCGCTCAACGTAATTTTGCTGGTCGGGATAGCAGTAACGAAGAGTTTACCTTTCGAATAGAAAAGCGCATTTTTAGAACCGGGAGTAACATCCATGGAGGCACTTTCGGCAACCACCTCGTCTTCTTGCTCTTTCAGGTCAAACATATGGGTCGCCCCTTTTGCATAATACCAGATTCGCTCTCCGTCGCAATAGAAATTTCTATAGCTGTCAGCATCCAACGGTAATTTGACGATACGGGCATACATATCTTCCGTATCGATCTTCAACGTACTGTTTTTCTTTGCATCTTTCGTGTTACCGTCGGTCTGTTTTTTACCCTCTGCCTTACCGTCAGTCACAGCCTCTTCGGAGTCATTCTCCGCATCGACAGCAGCATCTTTAGGCAGGAAGGGTGAGGGCAATGTCTTATCGAGCGTAACGAAATAGATTCCACCGGTACGAAGATAGACGTGGTTCCACTCCAACGATCCATACACCGGATTGAAATCACGGTTTGAACAGAAGATCAAATATTTGCCATCGGTACTGAAAGTCGGCTCCGAAGAGTTGTACCACTTTTCAGTAACCGGGTACTCTTTATTCTCCACCAAATCGTAGAGATAAACGACCGACATCTCGTTCGAGGCGGGTTTGGTATAGGTGATCCAACGGCTATCCGGAGCATAGTCCACATCCCAGAACTCACCTTCGGGATTTTGCATCACTACCCGTTTGGTTTTTGCCGCCACATCGACTAAGACGATTCGGTTTTTACGATCCGTATAAAGGATCGATTTGCTGTCCGGACTCCATTGCAATGAGCGGATATAGGTATCATTATTCTGGGTCAACTGGATAGGTTCCCCACCCTGAGCCGACTCCATCCAAATCTCCGTTTCACCGGTACGATCCGAAATGTAGGCAATATTCTTGCCGTCGGGAGACCAAACCGCTTCACGCTCGTTGGCACCCGGAGTGCGGGTAATGTTTCGGGTTACTCCCTCTTCGGCCGGCACATCGAACACTTCGCCACGTGCGGTTACGACCAACCGTTTACCATCAGCAGAGAGACTGGCCGCACGCAAAAAGCTCTGTACATGTTTCTGTTCGGGACGTGCATACACATTTTCGCCATTCAACGTAATGTGAATTTGCTCCGACTGGCGGCTTTTCGGATCGAATTTGTAGAGATAACCGCCATGCTCATAGACAATCACCTCTCCATTCGTACTGGGGAACTTCACATCATAGTCGGTGTAATCGGTCACCTTTTCGGTTTTTCCGGTTTTGGTGTTGTACACAAACAGGTTCATGGTCATATCCCGATCCGATGCGAAAAAGATCTCGTCGCCAATCCACATCGGGAAGATATCCTGAGCCACGTTGTTCGTGACATTGGTCACCTTTTTGGCCGCAGGATCGTAGATCCAGATATCGTCGGCCATACCGCCACGATAATATTTCCAATTGCGGAATTCGCGGAATGTCCGGTTATATGCCAACTTTTTGCCATCGGGAGAGTAAGAGCAGAAACCTCCTTCGGGCAACGGCAACACCTCAGGCATACCACCTTTGTCTGAGATGCTCCACAATTTGCCTGAGAAACCGTCACCGATACGATTACGATAGACAATCTGCTGTCCATCACGGCTCCAGGTCATCACAATGTTATTAGGACCCATACGGTCCCCCAAATCGTCCCGTTTGTTGGTAGAGGTGTAGGTCAAACGTTGAGGTTCACCTCCCTCTGCCGAGACCAAATAGACCTCTGTATTTCCATCATATTGGCCGGTAAAAGCGATCGATTTCCCATCCGGAGAGTAACGGGCAAAAATCTCATTGCCCACATGGGAGGTCAAACGGCGAGCCTCTCCTCCAGAGAGCGGAGCCGTGTACAAATCACCGGCAAAAGTAAAGACGACATCTGTACCGTTTGTTGCCGGGAAACGAAGCAGACGAGCCTCTTCGGCCTGCACGGAGACAAACAGTCCCAAGGCAAGCCCCAATAAACAGCATGATTTTTTCATTATTGTGAGTTTGAGTTTTGAATCTTCATCAATGAGATTCAAAGGTACCAATTTATTTCCAACACGCTATCGATCAAATTCAAAAAGAGGCGGACACAAATCCCCTGTCTCTGTTACCGTATCACTTCAAAACGACCTGCACACAATCCCACCTACACGCTACCTGCCCTGTATCAGCTTCCCCCATAAAATACATCTTGACCAGAAATAGAGCAGCCCCGAGATTTACATGAAATCTCGGGGCTACTTTTTATCTTCTACTACCGAAAGTTTTATCTTTTAATTTTCGCAGTATAAAGCAGCAGATAGAGGACACCAATCGTCATCACGGCAATAGCTCCGTTCTGCCCCATGATGTCACTCGTAAATCCCATCAGCAACGGGAAGATGGTTCCTCCAAACAGGCCCATAATCATCAAACCTGAAATCTCGTTTTTCTTATCAGGTTGATCGAGCAACGCTTGCGAGAAGATAATCGGGAAAACATTGGAGTTTCCTAAACCGATCAATGCGATTGCCGTATAGATCACATACTGAACTTCAGACACCAACAGCGCAATCATCGCCACCAACATCAGTCCGACACTGACTAAAAAGAAGGATTTGGAAGATACGCTGCGCAAAATGATCGCACCGGCAAAACATCCGATCGTACGGAAAATAAAATAGAGACTGGTCGCAAACGATGCGTTGTCGAGCGTCATTCCCATACGTTCCATCAGGATTTTCGGTGCTGTGGTATTGGTTCCGACATCGATACCCACATGGCACATAATTCCCAAGAAACAGAGCAGGACGAACGGTTTGCCCAACAGTTTGAAGCAGGCAACAAACCCCGAAGCCTTATCGGGTTGCTCCTCTTCAATCTGGGTCGCTCCAAGCCAAAGCACAGCTACCACAGCAACAATCATATAGATCGGGAACAGCACCCGCCATCCCAATCCGAGGCTCGGAATGGCCTGCGTAGCGCCCCACATGGCGATATAGGGAGCCAGGAACGAGGCTATAGCCTTGACAAACTGCCCGAAGGTCAGTGAGCTGGCCAGCTTATCACCCGAAATAATATTACTCAGCAGCGGATTCAACGAAGTCTGCATCAACGCATTACCAATCCCCAACAAGGAGAAAGAACAGAGCATGATCAGGTAACTATCTCCGAAGATCGGCAGCAACAGTGAAAAAAATGTGACGATCAGACTGAGCAATACGGTTTTACGGCGACCGATACGGTTCATCAAAATACCGGTCGGCACGGAAAAGATCAGAAACCAGAAAAAGACCAGAGACGGAAAAATATTAGCCTGTCCATCGGTCAGATTCAGATCGGCTTTGACATAATTGGAGGCAATTCCCACCAAATCGACAAAGCCCATAGCAAAGAAGCAGAGCATGACGGGGATCAGCCGTCCAATTTTCACGGATTGATTGGAAGTCATAACTTGATATTATGTGCGTTTTATTGTGCGATCAATTCGATTACGTGGCTATGCAGCGGGCGGAAACCGAACACCTCAATACCCACCTTCATCAGATAATCTCCCGAGAAGACCTCCCCATTCGATGCAAGAGTCGAAACGGCACCAGGCATCAGGTTGATCTCTTCAATCCGGTACATGCGGTTGGGATCGAGTCCCTGGAACTTAACCGAGATCAGCTTCTCCTGGAAACGGGGATAAATGTCGTAGGCAAAAAGCACGGCGCTGCTGCGATCCTGACTGACATAGTTGACAGCCATATGATTCGAGGTGTATGGAGAGACCAACCGATACTGTTCACCATCCATGATCGCCGGCACCAAACGTTTCCAGTTGGCAACCGCCTGCTGGCAGAAGAGCAATTCATCGGCCGAGAGCTCCTTGAGTCCGATATCGAAACCCAATTTGCACATCGAGGCCACATCCGTACGGAATTTGATCGAAGCCATTTTATTCCAGCTGGTCACATGCGCACACATCGCCTTGGCCGGGAAGAATTGCGAAAATCCCCACTGAATGTAGCAACGATCCACAGGGTCGGTATTATCGCTGCACCAAAATTCCGTAAAATATTTCAACGCCTCGTAATCACAACGGCTACCACCACCTGAACAGAGCATCATCGGCAGGTCCGGATATTTTGCTTTGACCCGCTGCATGACATTATACACGCCACGCACATGATCAATATACAACTGACTCTGCTTCTCTTTCAAATAAGGAGAGTAGATATTGGTAATCGGGCTGTTGCAATCCCACTTGAAGTAGGCCAAACGGGGATTTTCCGTTAACAAACGGTCAATAATTCCAAACGAATAGTCCTGAACCTCGGGATTACTCATATCGAGGACCAGCTGATTACGATAGTAGTAAACATCACGGTTTGGATAGTGAATCGCCCAATCGGGGTGCTTTTCGAAAAGATCGCTTTTGGGATTCACCATCTCCGGCTCAATCCAGATACCGAATTTCACACCAGCCTCATCGGCAGCCTCAATCAACGCAGGCACACCGCCCGGCAATTTGGCGCGGTTGGCCTCCCAATCACCCAGTCCGGCCGTATCGCTGTTGCGTGGATGATCATTGCCAAACCAACCGTCGTCGAGCAGGAACATATCCACACCCAAATCTTTGGCCTCCATCATCAAATTACCCAACATCTGCTGATCGAAATCGAACATCGTATTCTCCCAGTTATTGAGCAGTGTCATCCGGCTGCCTTTTCCATCTTTGAGCTGATAGTTGCGAGCCCAGTTCTGTAAATTGCGGCTTCCCTCCCCTGTTCCATTCGAGCTAAGTGTAAAGATGAACTCAGGTGTAGTAAAGGTCTCGCCAGCAGACAGCTGATAGTTCGAAGCATAAGGATTGATCGCCGGAATCACGCGCAGATTGCCGACGTTATCCACCTCAAAAGTAAAGCTGAAATTGCCGGTCCATCCCAAAGTACCCATCAGGACATCTCCCTGCATCTCCTCAGCCGGTTGTCCCAACCCGAGCGTAAAGAAGGGCTGCATGATCATAGCGGCACGGCTACCCAATTTGGTATCGAGAATCTTCTTACCGGCCAACAGCCGTTGCGTACTCATCTGGACCTCACGGGACCAGTCGCTGCTGAACTCCGTGAGATAATAGGCCTCACGACAGAAATAGAGCATGGTCGAGGCGTAGCGTGACAACTGGATCGGTTTCTTCTCCTGGTGCCGGATTTCGCTCCAGGTTTTGATCACGTTTTCTTTGGCGTAAGCCACATAGTGGAGCGTCACCTCAACCGGATAACGGTCATCTCGCAACACGATATCGGTTTGGGTTCCACCTTCGACCGCTTTGCTCGAAGAGGAGACATAATAGAGCCAGGTCGAAGCATTGCCAGCGTTATGAGTTACCGCAATGGCCGGTTCAAAATAGTCCTCGTTGCCGGATCCGCTGTAAACCTCCCAACCCCGCAAACCTACACTGACATCCGAACCGGAATGCACATTCCATTTCAGCTTTCTCAACTCATCGGCATGCAACAGTTTTTCGCCCAAATAGGTTTGATACAGACGGCCGTTGGGAGCCACTTGTAATACAAGATCCGTTTTATCCGTCGAGATGCGGATCACCTGTTGTTCTGCGGTTGCAGCACGTACCCCCTGCAGAGTCAAAGCCAATCCGATCATGGCAACAATACGTTTCATATGGTTTAGGTTCATCTGATTAACACAATTTTCAATCTAAAGATAACGTCTCCGCATTACAATCCCAAACGGAAAATTTCCACATTTTCCACAGATGCTTCACCACCCTCAGCATAAAAACGCACGCTGTTGTACGGTTCAGTCGGGAAGATCAGATTGGTCATGGCGATGCGTCCACCATCCACAAAAATCTCTACCGAGCATTTGTCCACGAAAATATCGAGATGGTAGCGTTTGCCTTCGCAGAGGTTGAGCGGAGCCCACGTACCCAGCGCAAAATCGTTTTTATAATTGATCGAATTGGTCTTGCGACGGTCGTGATTTTCGATTGCATGTGGCTCCGATTTCTCGCCGAAAGCCGTCAGGCCACTCTCCGAACGATCCATCACCAGTTTCATGGATTTCATATCGAGATAGATCAGACTCTTCTCCCCTTTGCCGTTGTAGAGTTCCAGGCCAACCACCTGAGCACTGCCTGGTACGATGTCCATCACCATCTCGTAAGCACCATCATTGGTGGGCAACATTTTGTCGAGTTTGTAGTCCTCACCTTTAAGTACGATCGTATTCAAGGTGCGGCCCTCTTTACGCAACTGGCGTGCTTCGGGAACCACATTGGCAGCCATATAGGTTTGGCCATCTTTTGTATAAAGTGACAATTCACGGGGCAGCCCGTTAGCGCCACGATATTGACGGATCGGAGTATAATTCGCATACTGCCAGTTGCTCATCCAGGGCACAGCGATCTCACGTCCATCGACATTCGAAATGCAGACTGCCGCATAGTGGTCCTTACCCCAATCAAGCCATTTGGTCACCTCTTTGTCGGTATCACATTTGAAGGTTTTACCGTCGAAATCGCCGACAAAATATTCGGTAGCACTGCCGCCAAACAGGCATCCGGGGTTGATGTTGACAATCATCACCCATTTTTTGTTGTTAGGATCGCCATTAACCGGCAGCTGGATGAAATCCGGACACTCAAACTGATTGGGCTGCACACCATAGCCCTGCCCGAATGCACTCAGATAGCTCCAATCTTTGAGATTCGATGACTCATAGAAACGCATCTCCTTGTCCGCCGAAACGATCATATACCATTTCCCGGCCGGTTCGAACCAGAAGACCTTAGGATCACGGAAATCTTTCAGACCATCGGAAGGACGCAGGACAGGATTCTTTTCGTATTTAGTAAATGTCCGTCCGTTGTCTTTGCTATAAGCCAGACACTGAATCTGTCCGTTCTTATCGCTGGCAGAAGTATAGTAAGCGAGGATGGAACCTGCCCCGTAGCCCGCCACATCCTCCTGATCGACAATAGAACTGCCGGAAAAGATATGCCCTAATGTATCACGGGCAATGGCAGGCGCCAGATGTTCCCAATGCATCAGGTCCTTGCTGACTGAATGTCCCCAATGCATATTTCCCCATTTGGAGCCATAAGGGTTATGCTGATAATACAAATGATACTCTCCATCTTTATATACCAATCCGTTTGCATCATTCATCCAGCCATAAAGGGGAGTATGATGGTAGACAGGACGGAATTTATCCGTATTGGCAGTATCAAACGTATCGGATAATCTGATTTCTTCCCAGCAGAGGGCGTCTTTCGATTTCCTTTGAATGCGCAAAGTGGCTGCCTTTGTATCAGCCGGCAAGGCAAAGGGAACAAAATAATCGACCTTTGTCTGTGCCAGACGGATATCCATATCGGTATCCGTTGCATTCCCCGTATCGAGCCGCACCTGACTTTCATCGGCTTCTTCCTCGATGGGGAGTAATATATAATGGGTAGGATGAATGATGTGGACGATTGTCAGGCTATCACCTTTCTGTTCAAGGGTGAATGTGCTTTTGGTTGACTGGCAATAGGTCAGTCCAAAGGAAACAGCCAGTGCGAGTGCGGCACCTTTACATTGTTTTATCCAAGAAGTTGTTTTCATGGTAACAGGATATTCAGAGTTATACGAGTGTTAGTCAAAAATAGACGAAGGCAAAGATAGGGGATATCTTCACCTTCGTCTATAAACTTTGTTTCAAAGAGTAACACTTTTGATACATCATTGAAAAAAGGGAGCTACAGGCATATAGAAAAGCAGAAGTAACAGGCGAAAAGAGAAATGGGGCACGTCAATGCCGGAGTCGAACCGGATAGTCTTGCTGATTTTACAACTCCACTATTCCTCCCCTAAAATGAGACGAAGTAACTCTTCTCTACGACATTCTGCTTATGTCAAAGTAAAAACAAGGTAACAAACGAAAAGAGACTATAACCTGCTCTATCCAACTGAGCTATGCTTTTCCTCAAAGAATAAGGAGAGCAGCGGGAGTCGAACCCGCGACCTATGGTCGTCCCAAACGAAGTAACTCTTCTCTACGACACTTGTTTCTTTCGTAAACCGGAATCCTGAGAACTCCGGTTATACTACTATCTTTTTTATCTCCTGCAACGCATCATTTCCCTTGTCGATTGCAGACAAAATATCAAATATCTTATCCGACCATCCCGCTATTAAAAATACATCGTCACGAGTGATACCCAGCGGAGTGTTGCCATATCCGCTTAAGTCAAACAGATACAACTTAGCTACCGGACAAATTTTCTTGTACTTCCTCCACAAATCCGTTATCTGCAAGTCACTATGGCTATTCCACAACTGACAGTCAGTGAACATCATTATCTTATCCATCTGCGCCTTTCGGTCTATTAGGTCTTTGATAACCAAATACCCGTTTGTAGAGTATCCCACTTCACCTTCCCTTTTATAGAAAGCATCGACATTGGACAAGATACCCGTATCGGGCAGATTGATAATCTTCCATCTATCGCCAAAGATACCCGTCATCACCTGTTTGCAACGTGACTTCAACAACATTCCCAGCAGCAAACCGATGTCATAGTACAATACTTTACTCTTTGCCGAAACCGGACACTGCATGGAACCGGATACGTCACAGGCTATCAGCACACGGGTAGATTCATCAAATCCGGTAATATTGCGGGCAGACACCTGCACGGCACGTTCCAAAGCCGTCATCAACATCGTAGCATAGAGCGAAGGAGTCTTCGACAACTCACGGTAAGCAGCCAAAAAGCGGAAAGGCAACTGCCTGGAGTTTTCAACCGCCTTTTCGGAAGACAGCCTCTTCCCTACTGTCAGAATATGGTCTGCAGAAACTTCCGCTTCCAGTATATTCCTCAGATTGCGCAGCAAAGCCATGTATCCTAGTTTACCACTGTCTATCAATTCTTCCCATTTGGCACGGAAAGCTTTTCGCCGTTCTTCTTCCGTAGCAAAGGTACACTGACCTAAAGCTGACAATTCTGTCTCCCAAGTATAGGGAACCGGAAGATTATCATTGACTATTCCATTGAAAATTTCCTGTTGCCGTTCATCTTTCGCTTTCGGGTGCACAAGAAACAAGGCATCTTTCAGACAAACTTCTGCCGAACGGTTATATTTGGCAAACTGGTACGCATCGAATGTATTGAATGCATCCTGTAGCCCTGCCTGCAACTGTTTGGAAAGACGGTTCAGTTTCTTTGTCCCCGTCCGCCGGTTTGCCTGCTGATAACAGGCCAGCAGTTCGGTGATTTCATCGGCACGCCGAACGGTACGGGCAGTTACCCGCTTCACCAGATTGTCGCCCTGATGGATACGCGCCAGTTCTACCGCCATCACCAAAGGGATGGAACGCAGGTTCATCGTTTCTCTTGCGTACGCCGCCAGTTGCGCCACAAACAAAGGATCACATTTTCCGATCAGCGTACGGACCCTTTCTATTCTCTCTTCCGCCTGCTCATAGAAACTGTTGTTCAATGAAGTAGTTACCACGGATGTGTACAATTCCCATTCGGGTGTCAGCCGGTAAGCCGGTGCCGATTCTTTGTTCAGCACTTTATTCATTCCTTTATTTATCCAGTTAAACTTCATCATTTATACTCTTTATTTGTTTTCTTTTGCAAAGATACGGGGGTGGGTACGCAGCCTTTTTGCGTACCTCAAATTATTTTTCTACTTTTGGAGAAAATCTTTATACTTCCGCCTATGCCGGTCAATAGAAATGCCTTGATTCGTTATAAAACGATTGATAACTGTCTGCGTAATCCTTATCGTCGCTGGACACTGGAAGACTTGGTAGATGCCTGCTCGGATGCCCTTTACGAATATGAAGGAATCGACAAGGGAATCAGCAAACGTGCCGTACAAATGGATATACAGATGATGCGCAGCGAGAAGCTGGGTTATAACGCACCGATTGTGGTATACGAAAACAAGTATTACAAGTACGAAGACCCGGAATACAGCATCACACAAACTCCGCTGAACGAACAGGACCTGAAAACGATGTCGGAAGCCGTGGAAGTTCTGCGGCAGTTCAAGGGTTTCTCCTACTTCACGGAGATGAGTGAGATTGTGAACCGGCTGGAAGATCACGTAGCCTCCGCCCGAATGAAGACGACTCCGGTCATCGACTTCGAAAAGAACGAATCTCTGAAAGGGCTGGATTATCTGGATTCCATTTACCATGCCATCGTCAACGAACATCCCCTGCAACTTAAATACCGTTCGTTCAAGGCCCGTTCGGCAAACAGCTTCATCTTCTATCCTTATCTATTAAAGGAATATCGCAACCGTTGGTTCGTATTTGGAGTCAGAAAAAGCGGACGGATATTGCAGAATCTGGCTCTGGACAGAATCCATTCATTAGAGGTGTTATCGCGGGAACCCTTTATAAAGAATACATTCTTCGACCCGAACACATTCTTTGACGACTTGGTAGGGGTGACCAAAAACTCCGGAAGCAAAGCCGAGAAGGTCGGTTTTAAAGTAGCCGCCAACGAAGCCCCCTACATCCTGACCAAACCGATACACCACAGCCAACGAACCATAGAAACATTGGAAGACGGAAGTGTGATTCTTGAAATAGAAGTAGTCATCAACCATGAACTGGAACGGGTATTCTTCGGATATGCCAACGGAATACAAGTTCTTTATCCGCAGACACTGGTGGAGCTAATAGAAAAGAAATTAAGGAGGGCGGTAGAACAATACGAAAAGCCCAAGTGAGTTACATTCGGATAAAAAGCAAGTAACCGGACCATTTTCACCCTTTCCGGAGAGAAAAAGACATTTTATGATACAATTAATTCCATTTTAATGAAGAATTAATTTGCTTTATCCTCTCTTTTTAATGGTTCGACCTTTACTTTGCCCTTGATAATACCGGAAAACTCATTAAATTATGAATATGAAGAGAAGTTTAATTTTACTATGCGGTCTGCTGACCGGCTTTACCTTGCAATCTACAAAGGTAAACGCGCAGACACAAACAGTGGCTAATGACCAGAAACTGGTCTATCCCTACACCTTTGCCCCCAGCGAAGGTCTGGTGAACCAAACAGAAAAAGAACATCGACAAGAGATTTGCATCAACGGTTATTGGGATTTCCAGCCTGTCCGCTTGCCGAAAGAATACGTTCAGGGAAAAGGTATCGCTCCCGAACTTCCATTGCCGGAAAACGACAGCGAATGGAGCAAAACTCGTATCAAAATCCCTTCACCGTGGAATATCAATGCTTTTGCTTACCGTGACCTGGAAGGTCCCGACCACCGCAACTATCCTTCATACCCTAAAGAATGGGAACAAGTGAAAATGGCATGGATGAAGAAGAATGTCACCATCCCTGCCGATTGGTCAGGGCAGCAAATCAAACTTTACTTTGAGGCCGTAGCCGGATATTCCGAAGTCTATATAAATAAAGAAAAGGTAGGCGAGAACTTCGATTTGTTCTTACCGTTCAGCTTTGACATCACCGATAAAGTGACTGCCGGCGAAAACATAGAGATACTGGTAGGCGTACGAAGCCAGTCGTTATTCGAAAACAATGCGACCATCGGACGCCGCATTGTTCCGGGCGGCTCGATGTGGGGGTATCAGATCAACGGTATCTGGCAGGATGTATACCTGTTGGCCTTGCCAAAAATCCATCTGGAAGACGTATACGTAAAACCGCTGGTATCAAAGAATACACTGGAAATAGAAGTAACTCTTCAGAACCTGACAGAGAAGAAGACTGACGTACAACTGCAAGGTAATATCCGCGAATGGGTGAACTGCGCAGGAACGGACGTCAACTCCGCTCCCGTTCCGAACTGGACGCTTGGTAATGAAGCATTGAAAGTCGCTCCTACGAAAGTGTCCCTGCCAGCCAAGGCTTCACAGAAAGTGACCTTACAAGTACCTGTCGGCAAGGATATATTAAAATACTGGACTCCGGAGCATCCCAACCTATATGCCCTGTTACTTTCCGTCAATAACCAGAAACAGACTGTCGATACCAAATACGAACGTTTCGGCTGGCGTGAATGGACATTGCAGGGTACTACTCAATATCTGAACGGCGTACCTTACGCATTACATGGTGACTCCTGGCATTTTATGGGTATCCCGCAGATGACCCGCCGTTATGCGTGGGCCTGGTTCACCACCATTAAAGGGATGAATGCCAACGCAGTCCGTCCGCACGCGCAAGTCTATCCCCGCTTCTACCTCGACATGGCCGATGAAATGGGTATCTGCGTGCTGAATGAAACAGCCAACTGGGCCAGCGACGGTGGTCCGAAACTGGACTCCGACCTCTTTTGGGAAGCATCCAAAGAACACCTG
>ERZ835080.887-NODE-887-length-27037-cov-3.213179_pt1 | contig 27037 bp, 18 predicted proteins | sample MGYA00519688_ERZ835080 | MGnify/ENA primary metagenome ERZ835080 (study PRJEB31850, sample SAMEA3708770) | human gut metagenome | biome: human gut; feature: human-associated habitat; material: faeces | place: China | collected 2014 ... | reverse complement strand
ACGCCTTCCAGAGCGGGAGCGAAAGGATCATATAGACAAATATTCGGAGTGAGTTTCATCATCATAGCTGTTTGAGCCATATTGGAGCCGATCATTCCGGCTGCTCCTACAATCGTAAGTTTCTCGTTGGTTAAAAATTCCATAATTATATATGTTTAAAGATGAATAATCTGTTCTTGCTTATTACCGCTACAAAGATAACGACTTAATCGGATGATTGTTCATTGAAAATAGTTTTGTTTGATAACAAAAAGTTATATTTATTCAAAGAGCAAGAGGGCCAGTTACGTGAACTGAACCCTCTCTTCCTCTTTTTACCCCTCGTGTAAACAATTAGTCTACCACTTTAAAAAGATTCTTTTCTCCTGACTGGCTGTCCGGTGCTACCCAGAGGGCGAAATCTCCCGGTTCTACCGTCTTTACCATATCGATATTCCAGAAAGCGAGTTCACTGATGGGAAGTTCGAAAGATACAGTTTTCTTCTCACCTGGTTTTAAAGTGACACGGGTGAAGCGTTTCAGTTCTTTTACCGGACGGGTGACGGAGCCTATCATGTCTTGTACGTACAGTTGGGCGACTTCCGTTCCTTCGTACTTGCCTGTATTTTCCAGATCGAAGGTGACTGTCAATACGTCGTCTTTCTTCAAATTGTCGGAAGACAATTTCACATTACCGTACTGGAAGGTAGTGTAAGACAGACCGTAACCGAATGGAAACAAAGGATCGAAACCTGCATCCATATAGAATGAGGTACAGCCGAGTGAAGTCTGACCTGCTTCGAGGGCAATGTCGTCTATCAGTACTTCGCTTCTCGTAGCGGGACGTCCCGTATTATTGTGAGCATAATAAACAGGAATCTGACCGACCATTTTGGGGAATGTGACAGGTGTCTTCCCGCTCGGAACAGCCTTTCCAAAAAGCAGGTCTGCCAAAGCAGGACCGCCCATGGTGCCCGGATGGAATGAATAGAGCAGGGCTGAAGAAAGTTCCGTTTCCTTTCCGATAGTCAGCGGACGTCCTGCCATGACAATCGTTACCACTGGTTTACCGGTTTTGGCAAGGGCGGAGATCAGTTCGCTTTGCGCGCCTTGCAGGTTCAGGTCTGCCAGGCAGTGCGCCTCACCGGAAAGGATGGCTTCTTCACCTACAAAAGCGAGTATGACGTCGGCACGTGCAGCGGCAGCAGCGGCTTTAGCCACACCTGCTATGTTTTTGTCACGGCTGTATGTCAGCCCGGGTTCATAAATGATTTGCACTTTGTCGTCTGCCAGTTCTTTGATTGCGGTCAGCGGAGTCATTGTATGGGATTTTTCGCCATCAAATACCCAGGTGCCCAACTGGTCGTATGGTGCGTTTGCCATTGGACCTACTATGGCGATTGTTTTTACAGAAGATTGTAGCGGAAGCGTTTCATGATCGTTCTTCAATAAGATAGCAGACTCTGTGGCTGCCTGTTTGGCGGCTTCCAGATGAGAAGGAGCGTATAGGACATTGGCTTTCTCATCCACGTAAGGGTTTTCAAACAGTCCCAGACGATATTTGATTCGAAGAATATTACGCACGGCGTTATCTATCTCCGCTTCTTTGACTTTGCCTTCTTTTATCAGCCCCGGCAGCTCCTTGACAAATGTGTTGCCCACCATTTCCATATCTACTCCGGCATTCACCGCTTTCATCGCTACCTCTTTAGAGTCAGCGGCAAAGCCGTGAGCGATCATTTCGGTAGAAGAAGCCCAGTCGGTAACCACCAGTCCGTCAAATCCCCATTCGGAACGGAGTACATCTTTCAGAATGAACGAATTGCCTGTGGAGGGTACTCCGTCATTATCGTTGAAGGAGGTCATGAATGTTGCTGCCCCTGCTTTGGAAGCGGCTTCGAACGGTGGAAGGTAGACGTTGCGTAAACGACGTTCCGGAATGAAGGTCGAGTTGTAATCCCTTCCGCCTTCCGCCGCACCGTAACCTACAAAATGTTTCGGGCAGGAAGCAATCGAGGTGGGACTGTTCAGGGAGTCGCCTTGAAAACCTTTCACCATGGCTACTCCCATAACGGTAGTCAGATAGGTGTCTTCACCGCATCCTTCCGCCATACGTCCCCAACGAGGATCACGGGCGATATCGATCATGGGGGCGAATGTCCAGCGGATACCTACGGATGAGGCTTCGATGGCCGCTACGCGTGCGCCGTCTTCAGCCACTTGCGGGTTGAACGATGCCGCCTGTCCCAACGGGATGGGGAAGATGGTCTTGAAACCATGAATAACGTCACGTGCCATCAGCAAAGGGATGCTGAGGCGGGACTCCTCGATGGCAACGCGTTGCAGCGCATTGATGCGTACCGGGTCAGTTTCATTCAATATAGAGCCGGCACCGCCTTGTTTTATCAATCCGCTCATGTCTTCAATATTGCCGTAAGAGGTGATTTGGTTCATCTGTCCCAGTTTCTCTTCCAGTGTCATTTTGGACAACAGAGCTTCTACTTTCTTCTCTATCGCTGTGTCGCCTTTGTCATTCGTCACTTGCGTACAGGAAACGAATGGCAGGAGGAAAAGGCACGCGGAGAAAATCTTTATTACTTTCATACCTATCAAATATTATTTTTTTTGAAATACACGTACATAGTCGATCTCGTAAGTTGCGGGAAGGGCCGACTCATCCACCCCTTGTGCACCACCCCAGTCTCCGCCCCATGCGAGATTCAGCTTCAGATAGAAAGGGGCGTTGAATGGCCAGGTGTTCCTGTTGTTGGCCTTGTCATTGTCGAAGCGGAAAAGTTGCTTTCCGTCCACGAAGGTGCGGATGAAGTCTTCCGTCCACTCCAAAGCATAGACATGAAACTCGGTCTGTGCGGTAGGCAGGAATGTCTCGCCGGTCTTTTGCGTACCGATGGAGTGGTGGTAGGCTTTACAATGGATCGCTGAGGACACGTAGTTTGCATTATAGCCTACTTCCTCCATGATATCAATTTCTCCGTCGTCCGGCCAGGCCGTATAGTTCTTCGGCATCATCCAGAAGGCGGGCCATGTTCCTTTTCCCTTGGGCAGTTTCAGACGGGCTTCAAAATAACCGTATTTCCAGCTTTCTTTGGTGTTCATACGGATGGAATAAACCGTTTCGCCTATCTTCTTGGCGATAATGCTGAGGATGCCGTCTTTTATGGCAGCGAGTTGTTCGTTGCCTTGATTGCCGGCTACATAATGCTGCAATTCATTATTTCCCCATCCGTTTCCTCCTGTTTCATAATACCATTGGTCGAGATCGGGTTGAGTTCCTTTGTTGAACTCTTCGTTCCACACCAGTCTGTATCCTTCGGGCACGGTAATGTCCGGATCGGCCGACGGTTCCGGTCGGGCTGCCTGTGTCACAGGGATGGAAGTGCGTGCGGCTCCGGCTTTCACCACTACCTTTCCCTCGCGGGACTGGTAGGTGGTGTTTGCTTTAACCGTGACTTCAACTGTTCCCTGGCTGCCGTTATCAGTTATCTTGCAACTGATCCAATCTTTGCAGGCGTCGTCGCTGAAAGCGGTCCACTCCAGTCCCGAGTTTATTGTGGCGCTGGTGACGAGACCTTCGTGAGTGGCTGAAAGCTGGGCGGGCGATACGTCGATTACGGCAACTTCTGTTTCTTCATTGTCACTGCCACAGGACAGAACGCTTAATAAACAGACGAAGATTGAAAGTATTGTCATTGGTTTCATGCTTTTGTTTGATCAATCTTTATGCTTTTGCAAAATGATGTCTTTGATTATTACTTCCGTATTGGCAGGATTGCCTCCGAAGTCAAACACCAGTTTCGCCTGGGTGATGTCTACTCCCTTGGCATTGATAACTTTGGCGGTTACATCTTCTCCCGCAGTGAGTTTTACATCTTCTAGCAGGAAAACAAAGATATTGTCATTATCTCCGCCTCCTACCTGAACGAGTTTGATGGTGGCGGAACTGATGTCGTTAGATGCGTTCAGTATCACACGGAAGTCATAGTTCTCCTCTGCCGAGGCGGTAAGTGCGTCACTGATGAAAGTAACTTGGTTCTGCCACTTTTCATTGGTTGCCGTGGGGAAGTTGAGTGTGTACGTTACCCCGTCGATATTGAGTGCCGGGTTGGCAATCGGATTCCAACCGGGAGCATAATAAAATTCATTGGTGAATGTAACGCTGTGCCACAGGTTGTCTTCACTGTCTACCGCACTCCATGTCGGTTCCGGAGTCTCTTCTTGTTCGGGTACTATGGTTCCGTCATCGTTGGCGTGATCTTTCAGTACGATGCTTTCTATTGTCATCACTGTTCCTGCTGCATTGCCTCCAAAGTCGAAGACGAGGTTCAGGTTGGCGATGTCAAGCCCCGGCATATTGCTTTTCCAGAAACAGACCGGCTCGTTGGCAACCAGTGGCGTTTTGCCTTCGAAATAGTAGATTTTATCTTCTGTGGCATCAACCAGCTTCACCGTCACATTCGGATGGTCGATTGTAGAAGTCAGGATGACGGAGAAATCGTAATTCTTTCCGGCATCGGTTGCGATGTTCGTCTTTATCGGCATTTGTGCCTGCCAGGTCTCACTGGTTGCTTCGGGCAGTGTTACTGTGTATGTACCGTTAACCAGTGAGTAGGCCGGGTCCGCAATCGGACTCCATCCCGGTGCATACCAGAATGTTGGTTCACTGATTGTGGCAGTCCGCCATATATTGAAATTGCTTTCTGGGTCGAAGCCACCGAAGCCCGTCATGATGGTTTTGTCGATATGGAAGTTTCGGGTGATTGCTCTGTCGCTTACTCCATTCGAGTTGGCTATTTTCACTTCTACACTGTAATCACCGGCCTTGCGGTAATATTTCGTCATGTTGAATGAAGAAGAATAGTTTTTGCCGTCAATAATCCATATCGGCATTACTCCCTTTTGTCCCTGAAAAGAGAAAGTCACATAATTGGTTTCCTGATTCACGTCGATGCGGATACAGTCTTCGTAGTCCGATACCACCGGAATGCCGGCTTCGTTGGGTGATGTGAAGCTTTCGGGCGAGCAGGCCGTGATGTTAAGAATAAGGGTGAGCATCAGCAATGCTCCGCTGATTTGTTTATATATTTTTTTCATAATTCCTCTTTTTAAGTACATTAATAATTGTTCTGAACTAAGGTACCTTTGGCTGCGTCGATTTCTTTCTGTGGGATAGGTAGATATTTCTTGCTTGACGACCAGCTGTTTGTACGATAACCATACGCATCGGGAACCAGTACACTGGCAGCTTTGCCTGTACGGATTAAATCCCAGTAACGTTTGCCTTCGCCCACGAATTCAAGATGACGTTCTTCGATGATGTTGTCGAGTGTAGGTTCTATTTCGGTTACCAGTCCGGCACGTTTGTGCACGAGGTTCAGATACTTCTTGGCATCACCCTGACCGGCGCCGCGTGTGATCAGTTCGGCAGCATTGAGCAGTGTTTCCGAGTAACGGTAAATGCGTAGATTGTTGTTCCAGTTCAGCTCCGAACTTGACTTCTGGTCTTTGTTGTTGCCGGTGATGGCAGCATATTTTTCAAGGAAGAAGCCGGTGTCCTGATAGCGTGTGGTGTATGACAGTTTATCGCCTGGGTGTTCCGCATTGTGAGCGTCAAGCACGGCTTGTGCATTCCAGCAAGTGGCGTTGCGGCGGGTGTCGTTATTGGAATAGCGCTCGTAGGTTTCTTTACGTACCGGGCAGAATCCCCAGCCACGGTCGTGATTGTCTGTTCCATTAGGCCAGATATACGGACTGATGAGTGTCGGCAGGGCAGTTCCTCCGGCAACGAGGGGACTTCCCCAGTCGCGTACGGCATTATCGTCTTTGTAATTGATCTCGAAGATGGATTCGATACTCCATTCACCGGTTTCCTTGAAAATATCGGTGTAGTCCGGCATCAGGTCATATTGAGGGCTGCTGATGATTTCTTCCATGTATTTTAAAGCGGTGGAATAGCGTGAATCGTCATTCTGATACATCACGATTTCGGCATAAAGCATATATACCATTGCTAAGGTTACACGACCATAGTTTTCGGAATCTTCTCTCATCGGGAGTACGTTGAGCTGAATTACTTCTTCAAGACTGGTGACCATCTTTTCATATAGCTGGTCGGCAGTCAGTTGCTCTGCAACATACGGAGCGGTCAGGTTCTTGTCGAAATAAGGAACATTGCCCCAGAATTTCCACACCCAGTTGTAGTAGAATACCCGCAGGGCGATGACCTGAGCTTCGTAATAGGCACGATTGGCGTCGGTTACATCGGTTGCCCAGTCAGATAGGTTATTACGTCGTTGCAACGCTTCACACCGCTATATGCACATTTCCACAGACCGTAGATCATATTGGTGGGAATGGCTTCAAAGTTCATCATCAAGTGCCACGGCTGGTTGTCGGTTTTACTGTCACCACCCACCCAAAGGTCGTCTGCCATGATATCGCTCATCAGATTGACAGGATTATATTCGTCGAATGCCCAGTCCGGCCAGTGCAAAGGGTCATAAGCAGCTACTACGGCTTCTTGAATGTGTTCGTCAGTGGTGAAGTAAGTGTCTATTGTTTCGTCCGTAGGAGATGAAACTTCCAGAAAGGAGTCAGCGCATCCGGTGGTTAGAAGAACGGATGCCATCAGGCATACTGCTATGTATTTATATTTTTTCATAACGTTTTATGTTTTTAGAATGAAAGGATCAGAAAGAAAGACTTGCGCCGATTGTCCATACTCTGGCTTGCGGATATACACCGTAGTCAATGCCAAGTGAAGTTCCGCCGGAAGAGATTTCGGGGTCGAAGCCGTGATATTTGGTGAAAGTAAACAGGTTCTCGGCTGCCACGTAGAAGCGTAGTGAAGAGATGAATACTTTCTGGGTCAGTGCGGCAGGCAGAGTATATCCCAACTGGATATTCTTCAGGCGCAGATAGCTGCCATCGTAGACGTAAAGGTCGGATGATTGCCAGTTTACGTTGTCACCTTGTACGAAGCGGGGGATACGGTTGGAGGTACCTTCACCTGTCCAGCGGTTCAGCATCCATGAGGGCAGGTTGCTGGTGGCGATGTCCGTACGGCGGGTTGCGTCGTAGATATCGTTTCCGGCAGTGCCTTGCCACATCATGTTCAGGTCGAAGTTTTTCCAGCTCACACCCAGATTGAAGCCGAATGTCCAGTCGGGCATGCCTTTACCGATATCGGTACGGTCGTTTGCGTCAATGATTCCGTTGCCGTCTACATCTACGAAGCGGACATCGCCCGGTACGGCTGTCGGTTGCAGTAATTCTCCCTTGTCGTTTTTGTAAGCCTTTACTTCGTCTGTGTTCTGGAAGATACCAGCTGTCTTATATCCGTAGAAGAAAGGGAAAGGTTTGCCGTTTTCGGCGCGGCTGATATCACCCGTTCCCTGGAAGGAGTCCAGGTTTTCCCAACCGGATTCGTTACCATATTCTATCAGTTTGTTCTTTAGGTAACTGGCGTTGGCGCTGACACGGAAGTTCCAGTCGCTGACGCGGAACTTATAGGCTGCTTCCAGTTCGATACCGCTGTTTTCCATTTTACCCACATTACCGATAGGTTTAGCTTCACCTACATAGAAAGGGATATTCATTTCCATCAGCATGCCGTTGGTTTTCTTCTTGTAATAGTCTGCTGTAAAGGTCAGGGCATTGTTGAAGAAACCAAAGTCCAAACCGAAGTCGAGTTGTTCGGACTCTTCCCATTTCAGGTCGGGATTGGCAAGCCCGCTGGCTTTCACGCCGTTGATTACGTTTTCGGATGAACCGAAAATAGCATTATTGCCGGGAGAAGTCAATACGGTATATTTGAAGTTACCGATATTTTCGTTACCATTCTTACCCCATGAAAGGCGGATTTTGGTGGTAGTCAGCCAGTTCGGGCGTTTGTTCATGAACTTTTCGTTGGTGAGGTTCCATCCCAAAGAGAAGGAGGGGAATACGGCATAGTGATTGTTGGGCCCGAAGCGGGAAGAACCGTCACGGCGTACGGTCACCTGCAACATATAGCGTTCGTCATAATTGTAGCTTGCACGTGCGAAGATTGAAGCCAGTGTGGCATCTACCGAAGGAGCACCTGCGGCGTCACGATCTGCATTGGCTGCCAGTCCGGTACTTGCGTCGATATAAGGACGGCTGTAATTGGTGATGTTATTGCGTGAACCGTACAGATAGGAGCCTGAACTTTTTTTGGCGGATTGGCCCAGCAATACGGAGAAAGAGTGCTTGTCGATGCTCTTGTCATACATCAGCACGTTTTCCAGCTGCCATACGGTTCCGTCTTCTTTTCTTGAATAGGCGGAAGACTGGGTAGAAGATTCACCGCTTCGCAGATAATAAAGAGGTCTGTAACCATCGTATCCCCAAAAAGAGAGGTCAGCACCATAGGAAGTCTTGAATTTCAGGTTGTCCCATAATTGCAATTCTGCAGAGAAGTTAGCGACGAATTTATGACTCCAGTGTTTGTCGCCCGGCAAAGAAAGTTTGGCAATCGGGTTGGACATTTCACCGAATTCGCCCGGGATGCTGAAAAGTTTTCCGTTGCGTGGGTCATATACAGGCGTGTACTCTGCCGTTGTGCCGTATTTGTCGAACTGGGCTTTTATCGCTTCTTCAGTTTCGTCGTACACGTTCAGTATGGGAGACAGGGCGAGTGCCGATCCCAGTGGTGTACCCCAGGTGGAGTTATCATCAAAACTCGTACTTTTAATGCGGGCATAAGAGAGGTTGGAAGTCACTTTCAGGCTGTTTAGCCAGTTACGTTCTTTCGATTCGTCGAAAAGGGTGTACTGTGTATTGCTGCGCAGTGTCAGACGTTCGTAGTTGGAACGGTCGAAGTTACCTCCCACGATACCGTCTTGTGTGTAGAAGCCCAGAGAAAAGAGGTAGTTTACTTTTTCGCTCGCACCGCTCACGCTCACCTGGTGATTCATCATCGGAGCATTGTTGTTGAATACTTCGTCTTGCCAGTTAGTTCCTTGACCGTAAGAGTATGGGTCGCTGAATTTGGGGGCGATGCCTGCATTGATCGCACCTTCATTGATCATGAGTGCGTATTCCGAAGCATTCAGTACGTCCCGTTTTTTCCAGGCACTCTGCCAGCCGTACGAAAAGTCGTAAGTCACTTTCGTTTTGTCGATCTTGCCGGTTTTGGTGGTAACAAGGATAACACCGTTGGCGGCACGTGCACCGTAGACAGCTCCGGAAGCGGCATCTTTCAATACTTCGATAGAAGCGATATCATTCGGATTCAGGTAGTCCAGCCCACCTTCAAGCGGCATACCGTCTACAATGTAAAGAGGATCGGCGGCTCCGTTCTCGGTACGAATGGTACCTACGCCACGTACACGGATTTGTGCGGCGGCACCCGGCTGACCGGAAGAGGATGTAACGGTAACCCCGGAAGCTAAACCTTTCAGGGCATTGTCCATACGTACCGGAGCTGTGGAAGCCAGATCATCAGCGGATACTTTGGCGATAGAGGCCGTCACTACGCTTTTCTTCTGGACGCCATAGCCCACTACTACCACTTCGTCCAATGTCTCGGAGTCTTCCTGAAGGACAATTTTAATATCTTTATGCCCTTTTACCGCAATTTCCTGTGACTTGAATCCTATATAAGAGATGGAAAGAATAGCGTCGGCGGGTGCCGATAATGTGAAAGTACCGTTGAAATCGGTGATTGTACCTGTGGAAGTATTCCCTTTCACAACCACATTTACTCCGGGCAGAGGTTCGTTGTCCGTACCACTTACCACCGTACCTTTTATCTGTATATTCTGTGCATATACAGCAGCTAAGGTGAAGCTTAATAGAAATAAAACTGATAATAACTTTTTCATGAGTTTTACTAAATTAAGATTAACTATACTCGTTTTTATGTTCGCAACCGAACGATGCAAACATAAGGCTAAATGGTATACGGCTTGATAAATTATGTTATTCATAAATACGTCAAACCGGGAAAAAAAATACGCTATCAATACGTCAGATTATAGTAACGTACTGATAACTAGGAAATAAATGGTACGTTCGTTTGATACGTCACAACAACAGATTCAGAAAAATAATCAGTTTCCGAATCTGTTGTTGTGACTATTTGTGTCAGAGGTAGTTGCTTAAGTAATCTGTCAAACTGTCTTCCCGTTCCAGACTGAACTTCTTGCGCAGACGATACCGGATCGTCTCTACCCCCCGGACGGAGATATTCAGAAGCGGTGCTATCTCTTTGGTAGAAAGGTTCATTTTCAGATAGGCGCACATCATGCGTTCATTGTTGGAGAGATCGGGGTGCTTGGCATGAAGTCTCTTCATGAAATTATTATGGATCAGGTCGAACTGGTCTTCGATTCGCTTTAATACTTCGTCACTCTGGATGTTGGAATCAATTTTGCTGTTGATCAGTATGAGCTGCTGTTTGCTTTCACGGGAGCCTTCGCCTTTCAACATGGCGGATACTTTGGCTATTTCTGACTTAATCTCGGTCAGCATCTCGTTCTTGCGTACGAAGTTTATCATCAGGTTGGCCATTTCCTGACTTTTGTGTTGCAGGTCATGCTCCAGCTTTTCTTTTTCCAGTTGCATGATCTGTTTTTCGTTCCGGGCTTTTTCTTCTTCGTATTCCTTTTCCATCTCAAACAGTTCTTTGTCTTTTTCTACAATGGCCTGTTGCTTTTTACGCTTCACACGCATATCGTCCCATCGATAAACACCCCACATACCGAAGAGAGCCAGAACGATGTAGCAGATGTAAGCCATTACGCTGCGATACCATGGCGGGAGTATGCGGAATGATATTTCATCGGAAGAGGAAGTACCATCGGGGAAAAGGGCCTTGATTTCAAATATATATTCGCCTTCGGGCAGATTACTGTATTCCTTGGTGCGTGCAACGGTGAAGTCCGACCATTCTCCTTTGTTCAGACGATAACGGAAATGGGTGTCGTCACTCAGAATTAAAGAAGAAAGCTCATATTCGAAACGGATGGAATTCAGTGCATAGTCGATAGACAGTGCAGGTTTTCGCTTCAGGAAATTGGCCGTATACACCAGTGAGTCTTTGGGATAAGACAGATACATATTCTTTATATATAAGGAGTGACTGCGGTCTTGTTGCTCTCTGACAGCAGGAATGCTGAAAAGGGCGAAACCGTCTTCGTTAGGAATAACCAGCAATGAATCGGACAGGGGAATGATGGCCTCGAAATTGAGCACCGACTCTATCTTGGGTTGTCGGATAGGATTGATGCTGGTATTAGCCCCTTTCTTATAAGTTCCCAGATTGGCGATACATATTTCATAAGGGCTTAAGCTGATGAGATGGTCATTGTATTCCAACAGACGTGAATAGGTTGCCGTACCGTTCAGAAGATTGTTCATATCCGGGTAGGGTTCCATGATATCTTTATGGATGTTGTGTTTATAGATACCGGACGGTGTGGCAAAGTAGATACGACCTTTAATTTTTGCGGGGTATATATGATTTCTTGAAGGAAAGCCGTCTTTGGTATCATAATCTTTCACGCTGGTGACCTTCGTCAGATTTTCGGATAACTTGATACGGGTAATATGGTCTGCGTTATACATCCAGATAGTTCTTGCATCCTCTTGTTCGAAGAGACGGCTGGAATCGTTCAATCCTTCGATTTTGCAGACGACACGCCACTCTCCATCTGTTTTTTCCACTAGATAAATGCCGTTGTATACACCAATGTACATCAGGCCTTTACGATTCATGACCTGCTGACAGCACCATGCGCCGGTGATGTCCGTCACTCGTTTCATTCCGTTGTCCTGAATCAGGAAAATTCCCCGGTCGTGCAGGCAGAAAAGTTCGTCTCCTATATGGCAGAGGTTCCAGACCTGGCCGCTTGACTGCGGAACGGGACGGATATCGGGCAGGTTACCGTTCGATTGCACCGGATAGGAAGTGTAGTATAAACCACGGTTAGTACCTAAATAAAGAGAACCGTCTTTTACTGCTGCCGTATATCCCGCTCCATAAGAGTAGGGGTATGAATATAGATTCGTAAAAGGAGAAGTGAGGCAGACATAGTCAATGCCACTATCCAGTCCTGCCCAAAGATTGCCGAAAGTATCAAAAGCAACGGAAAGAACTGTGTTATTGTGAAGTCCGTTATTCTCATTGAAATATTTGAGCTTCATGGTTTTGCAGTCAATCAGTATCAGGCCTTTATGAATAGTACCCAATGCAATCTGGTCATTTTTTGCCGCCACGCAGAATACTTCATTTTCGCGCATGAAGTCTTCGGCACCGGTAACGAATGGTTCCATTGTGCGTCCGTCACAGTAAAACAATCCATTATAGGCGGTTACCACAAGTACGCCACTTTTATAAGGTATAATGCCACGAATGCGTTTTGATGCCAGGTCTTCCGCACCCTGTAACGGGAAAGGGGTATTGCCTACCAGTACCCATACTCCCCGGTCGGTTCCGATATACAAGATCCCCTTTATCATGCTCGAACAGTCAATCTTGGCATCCGTCTCGATGGCGGTATACTTACCGTTCAGATATTTCACTATGCGGCTGTCTCCCTGAAAGTACATGATATTATCTGCTTCGTGAATGTTCCATACATTGCCAAGATAGCGGCAATCATCTTTCAGCGTATCCGACATACAGTAATATTTTAAACTGCCGTCCCTGCCCGGTTCATAATAGCCGAACTCATTGATTCCTCCTGCATAAATCCGGTTATGAGCGGTAGATACCAAAACAGAACGCACATCTGAAGTATTGTTCAGCGGGAAAACGTTCCACGCATTGCCGTCGAATTGTAACATACCGTTCTTATTGGCAAAAAATACCCATTTATCATCGTAAGGTGCTATCTTCCATGTCTGAGCGCCTTTGCCATAGAGATTCTTATCGAAGTTGATAATGAAACTGTTCCAATTGGCGAAGGTTTCAATAAAAGGTAAAAAGGAAAATAAGAGAAACAGATTGCGTATCAGGTGTTTTTTCATATGTATTAATCATTTTATTCTACAAAAATAATGTTTATTTTCAATGTAGCCTCTTAATGCTGATTTTTATGTGCCGATTTTTAATAATCCGTTCAACAATGTTTGGGTGAAATCTGTTGCTTTTCATTATCTTTGTCTTTCATAAAAACAATAATTTTAAAAAGTATGAGTATCGAATTAGGAAAATTCAACCAACTCGAAGTGGTAAAGGAAGTCGATTTCGGTTTGTATCTCGACGGAGGAGATGAAGGTGAAATCCTGCTGCCCACCCGTTATGTACCCGAAGACTGTAAGGTAGGGGATATGTTGAATGTATTTCTTTATCTGGATATTGACGAAAGACTGATTGCCACGACACTGACTCCGTTGGTGCAGGTAGGGCAGTTCGCCTGTCTCGAAGTCTCTTGGGTGAACCAGTTCGGGGCATTCCTCAACTGGGGATTGATGAAAGACTTATTTGTACCTTTCAGTGAGCAGAAGATGAAAATGCAGGTGGGAAGATCCTACGTGGTCCATGCTCATGTGGATGAGGAAAGTTATCGTATTGTAGCTTCGGCGAAGGTAGAACGCTACCTGTCGAAAGATATGCCCGATTATGCTCCGGGTGCGGAAGTGGATATTCTGATCTGGCAGAAGACGGACTTGGGTTTCAAAGCGATTATAGACAATAAGTATAGCGGATTGCTGTATGAAAATGAAATATTCCGTGCATTGGAGACCGGTATGCAGATGAAGGCGTTTGTGAAACAGGTACGCGAAGATGGTAAGGTGGACCTGATACTTCAGAAACCGGGATTTGAGAAAGTCGATGATTTCTCGAAGACACTGTTGGAGTATATTCGGGAACATGGCGGACGGATCAATCTGAACGATAAAAGTCCTGCGGAAGATATTTACGATACCTTTGGTGTCAGCAAGAAAACTTTTAAGAAAGGTGTAGGTGACTTGTATAAGAAACGATTGATTTCTTTGCATGAGAACGGCATCACTTTGGCAGAATCCTAAACAGAATAGGGAAATCCCTATGCAGGAATAGAGAGAATCATTGGGGTGGGGAGTTTTCTCACCCTATTTTTGTGATATCAGTTAAAGATAATAATTTTAAAAACAGATAAGCTATGCGTAAGATAATAATAAGTTTCTGTATTTTGCTCGCTGCCCTTTCTTTAAAAGCGCAGCCTGTCAGCGGAATCCGGATTGATGGCGGAGATACTCCGATTCTTGTTTATTTTGGCGGAAGGCAGATGTGTTATCCTACTACTACTTGTTTCGTTGCCAATCTGAAACCGGGAAATTATACCATTGAAGTGTACGCTTCCCGCCCGACTCGCCCGGGAGAACGTGTATGGAAAGGAGAACGGTTGTATAATGACCGCGTTTACTTTAACGGAAACGAAGTAAAAGATATCATTGTAGAAGAACGTGGAGATATCCGTCCGGGCAGACCCGGAAGACCGGGAAACGGTCAGGGTGGACACCGTCCGGACTATAACCGCTACGACAGAGTGATGAATGACCAACTTTTCAAGAAGTTCTTTGATAGTGTGAAGAATGAGCCTTTTGAAAAAGATCGTATGGGGTTGATTACAACTGCATTGGCGAACTCTGATTTTACATCGGAGCAGTGTCTTCAACTGGTGAAGTTCTATACCTTTGATAATGAACGGCTGAAGATTATGAAAATGATGTATCCCAATATTGTAGATAAAGAGGCTTTCTTTACAGTGATCGGTACTCTTACATTCTCCAGTAACAAGACCAAAATGAACGATTTCATCAAGGAATACGAAGGACGCTGATCATACATTAGTTCACTAAAAACGATACGGTTATGAAAAATATACATATAATCCTGTTTTTCACGTTGTGGGTAATACTCGGTAGCTGTTCTACTTATTACGTATCCAACAAGCAAGTGATGGAGGTTCAGCAGGGAATGTCCCGGCAGAATGTAGAAAAAATCTTGGGTAAACCGGATTACAGACGTTTTGACGGAGGTGGCGAGGAATGGGAGTACCACCGGATTTCTTCAGTGCTTTACGGCAACTCGATCAAGATTATTGTATATTTTGCAGATGGAAGAGTTACGGGTATGGATACCTTTAATGGTGATGAAATACTTCTTCCGCCGCCTCCGGTTGTGATGTCTCCTTCCGTTGTTGTAACCAATACGGATCCGGTTCGTCCGCCACGCTATGAAGAAAGTCCCCGTCGCAGAACACTTATGATACGTGATGAGTTTGATCGTTTTCTTAGTGATTTCCGGATGGTGATCATGTCTGATGAGCAGATTAAATATATAGATGACGTTTTGTTGGATTGCAATTTTACTTCTGCCCAGTGCGGAAAGATCATTGATCAGATAAGTGGTTCGGATGCCCAGATGACTGTGATGAAACGTATGTATCCGCAAATTGTGGATAAAGAAAATTTTGCTTCGGTCGTCAATAAGCTCTTTTCGTCTTTTGACCGTGACAAGATGAAGGAATATATCCAGGCTTACCACGGTGACCAACGACCGGGAGACGTAGGATATGTACGGCCCAGAGCTATGAGTTCAGCCGATTTTGACCGTTTCTTCAATGAGTATAGAGGTAAATCTTTTGAGTCTGACCGTACCAGAATGCTGGATGAAGTTGTACCTCCTTCGGGATTCACTTGTGCCCAATGCCGTAAATTGGTGGATATGTGTACTTTTCAGACAGATAAAAAGAATATGATAAAGAAACTTTATCCGAAAATCGCAGATAAGAAGAACTTCTCCATACTGACGGATGTTTTCACTTTTGAGATGGACAAAAGAGAGATGAGGGAGTTTGCGGAATCTTACGATAGCGGACGTAACTAAAAAAGAATGAAACCATGAAAAGAATTCTATTTATATTGTTAGTCGTGACTGCCAGTACCACTGTAATGGCGGGAATGAGTACCAGCAATGTACGTAAGGAGACACGTTTCCTTACTGATAAGATGGCATACGAACTGGACCTGAATAATCCCCAATATAATGACGTGTATGAGATTAACTATGATTTCATTTATTCGCTTCGTAATATTATGGATTATGTAGTACGGGGTGATGAGTGGGCATTGGATGATTACTATGAAGCGCTGGATATTCGCAACGATGATCTTCGTTGGGTGTTGAGCGATGCGCAATACCGCAGATTCCTGGGAGCTGAGTATTTCTATCGTCCCATTTATGTCACCGGAGGAAGATGGAGTTTCCGGATTTATATCAATTATCCGAATCGTAGTTTATTCTATTTTGGTGTACCTTATCATTATCGGACTTACTGTGGTGCACATTATCGTCCGCATATTCATCATGTGAGTTATTATCGGGGAAGATATAATAATCTTGTGCACTATCCTACGCCATATCGGGTAAGAGATCAGCGGGTATTCCATTCTTATCGTCGTTCAGACTTCGGTTCTGTACGTTTCCGTCCGAACACTTCCGTTCGTCCGCATAATGCACCTACCCGACCGGGTACTTCGGGACGTCCGGGAACAACGTCACGGCCTAATACATCAGGACGTCCGGGAAATACTTCCCGTCCTCGTCCTGAAACGGACCATAGACCATCCACTTCAGGCAGACCATCTACATCGGGCAGGCCGTCCACTTCCGGAAGACCTTCCAACTCTGAAAGACCTTCGGTCAATGAACGACCGTCTATTCCAAGCAGACCGTCCACTCCGGGCAGAAATGATAAACCGAACAAGGAAGTAACTCCGGGCAGAGGCCACAACAGAGGTGAAGGAGATCGTCATTCAGGAAGTCGTCCGGGAACGAGTACAAGTACTCCGAATTCTAATCGTCGTCCGGAAACGAATTCAGGGTCTTCGAATTCCAGTCGCCGTCCGACAAGTAGTGGTACGAGCACAAACCGTGGCAGCAGCTCCGGTAGGAACAGCAATTCCGGCAGTAGTTCCAGCAGAGGGAACGTATCCGGCAGATCAACAGAAAGAAGCTCATCTTCAGAAAGTTCGAGAAGCAACAGCAACCGAGGTTCTTCTTCCCGTTCTTCAGAAAGAGGAAGCAGCTCAAGAAGATAAAACCTATTCCTTTATTAATAAATTATTGCTCCTCAGCGGTAGGAGAACTGGACTCCGGCGTTTCGCCGACTAGACTATTCAGGGCGTCGCCCGTAACTTGGATATCGGGGCGGATACTATCCGCCTCGATTTCACTTATTAACCCTTTCTTGGCGAGGCGTCCGGCAATCAGCTTATAATAGCCTTCCATATTCTCTTTTAACCGTCCGTTTTCCGCAAAGGAACTGCGGAAGTGTTTAGGCTTCGGGATAATAGAAGCTAGAAAAATACTTTCTTCGGTCGTGAGTTGCGAAGGGCGTTTGCCGAAATAATAGGCAGAGGCTTCCTGAATACCATAAACCAGTGGTCCCCATTCGGCTATGTTCAGATAAACTTCATACATACGTTCTTTAGAGCCTTTCTGTCTCTATCAGCCATACGATGAGTGCTTCTTCCAATTTGCGGGCAAAGTTCTTGTTCCGGTTGAGAAATACGTTTTTTACCAGCTGCATGGTAATTGTGCTGCCTCCTCTGGCGAAACGTTCGACTTGCAGGTCATAAATCAAAGCTTCACGCATTGCATCAGGCAAAAAACCCTTGTGGTAGAAAAAAGCTCCGTCCTCACTTTGCATGACAGACATTCGCAGCAATGGAGAAATGCTGTCCAAAGGAGTAAAATGTTCCCATGAAGGTCCGACAGGAAATGTTTTGACCGGTATTCCGTTTTCATAGGCGGTATAGACAAACTCTTCACTCATTTTTGAAAGAGATGTTGCACCATATTCTATTATCCGAAAATCTTTTTCTTTCAATTCGGACTCAAACTTAAGGCTGTCTAGTCGGGCAAAATCGATATCTAACAGAAAATGATAAGCCAGCTCACCACTTGTTTTTATACCTTCTAGATTGCTGAATAAGCCTTTGGGCAAAGAACTGAATAGTTCGTCGGCCGGAAACCATGATTTATCTGTGGCAGCAGTGAAGTGCCATTGATTTTCATTCTTTTCTGCCCGCAGATAAGGATGAAATTTTATTTGGTTGAATAATACCGTCGTCGTACTGTCCAGTTCCAGCGTTTGCTTGCCGATATTCATCTGATACGTGAGTTGTCCGCGATCCAGATGGATCACTTCGGGAGAGAGTGCTTTGTGAAATACATCAAGTCCGCTTACTTTCGCCGTACCGTCAAGTTGCAGTTGGTTTTCGGTACGACTTTCTTTAGTCATACTATAATATAAGGTATCGAAAGTAACTTCTGCTCCAAAACGGCGGTTGATATACGGTAGTGAAACTTTCTTTTGCTCTGTGGCAAAAAGTTCTGCCTGCAGGGTATGTACCTTTCTGTTCAACTCTCCTGCTGCTTTCCATTGTTGAGTCAGCGTATCTTCTTTTATCTTGATGGTGGACTGAAAGCGATTGTTTTCGATTGTAAAGGTGGGGATATTGACTGTTACGAAATTGCTGTCTTTCCGTTCGGTTATATTAAGTTGAGTCAGTTGACCGTTTTCGGGGAAGAAACCATATATTAAGTTTAATATTCGGTTGATGCGATGGGCGTAATTGGTTTCTATGACCGGCTCTGTAGTTGCTTCCGGGTGGTGTCCGGAGAATAGAAAATCATAGTTGGCTGCACTGTCCCGTTTGATAAAAGCGATTGCCAGTCCATTCATGTGGACGTTGCGGACTTCAATATTTCCTTTCAGCAGTTTCCAAAAATTCAGTCTGACATTGACAGATTGTAGTGTAAGAAGGGTATCCCGTTGGTCGGGAACGATGGAAAGCCCTTGCAGAGTAATTTCGCTACATCCCTTCATCTGTAGATTCTGATAATGAATTTGCAGTCCGTATGTTTGTTCGATATGAGTCGTACGCTTGTTAGTTATGCTTTGCAGAAGCATATTGCGGCTCAAATAGATACTGATAAGGCAGATAAACAAGCCTCCTCCGATTGATAGAAGAAGAATACTTTTTTTGCTGTTCTTTTTCATCTTTTGCCTTTAATAAGTTATTGGCTGCAAAGGTAGATAATATTCTGTTCAACAAGATATAAGCAGTCTTTTTTTATTAGTGTGTCCGCTTATGAGCGTACAACTGTTCATTTTCGTACATCTCAGTTTTTCTTCTTTCCGCTGACTATTAAGTATTTATCTTTTTGGCATGCCCATTGCATTTATATATTCGAAGGCGGGCAACAAAAGAAATGAAAAAAAAGTTCAGATAGTTGCAACCATTCCATATAGACGTTCCGTCTAATAAACAGAAGAACAAAAAAAGAAAGTTGAACTAATAAAAAATATACAATTATGAAAACTACAGTATTATTCAGAATGATGGTTTTAGTGGCAATGGTAGTTGCCGGTATCGCCAATACAGAGTTGAAAGCACAGGACAATAACTTCATTACTAATGAAGAGAAAGTAGATGATCTTGTTGTTTCGAAGGTGATTTACAGACTGGATGGTTCTCTCTATCGCCACATGAAATATGATTTTACTTATGATGATCAAAAGAGAGTAACAGCTAAAGAAGCTTTCAAGTGGGATTCATCCACTGAAAAATGGATTCCGTATTTCAAGATCGATTATACTTATTCTTCTAATGAAATCACATTGGTATATGCACGTTGGAATAATTCTCACAGAGCTTATGATGATTCTGTAGAAAAGAGTGTTTATGAACTGAATGATGCTAATATGCCGATCGCGTATATGAACTACAAGTGGAATGACTATAAATGGATTGAAGAATCAGCCGGCAACTGGGCTATGAATATACAGACTCCGGTGACAGATGAAGCAGACTTGCTACTTGCCGGAAGATAACAATACCGGGGATTGTGAAATTCTCTTTCTCTCTTAAGGTTTTAACAAACGAAAACGGTGGATTACCCAAACGAGGGAATCCGCCGTTTTTATTGTATCTGTCTGAAACCGGTGCTGTTTACTAGGTTGTTCTATTTAATGAGCGGCAGATATTCTCCATATCCTTCTTCTTTCATTTTTTCTTTCGGGATAAAACGCAGCGAAGCACTATTGATACAATACCGCAATCCGCCTTTGTCCTTTGGCCCGTCTGTAAATACATGTCCTAAATGCGCATCTCCTGTCTTGCTGCGTACTTCTGTCCGTATCATTCCGTGAGTAGTATCTTTCTTCTCTGCGATCAGCTCTTTCTGAATCGGTTTGGAAAAACTGGGCCATCCACAACCGGAATCAAATTTGTCTGTGGAAACAAACAACGGTTCTCCGGTAGTGATATCTACATAAATGCCGGGGCGGTGTTCATTCCAGAACTCATTATGGAAAGCCGGTTCTGTGGCATTTTTCTGAGTCACTGCATACTGTTCGGCAGATAATTTCTTACGGAGAGTGGCATCGTCCGGTTTTTGATAAGTTGGGGGCTTGGGAGCATTCGCTTTTCGTACCATTTCAAATAAAGCCGGATTGATATGGCAATATCCGCCCGGATTCTTATCCAGATAATCCTGGTGATAGACTTCTGCCGGATAAAAGTTTGTCAACGGCTCCACTTCAACGGCAATCGGTTTGTTGTATTGAGTGGCTAATGCCTGGATCGCCTGATTGATGGTGGAGAGATCGGCTTTATTGATATAATATATACCGGTTCTGTACTGTGTACCACGATCGTTCCCCTGTCGGTTGAGGCTGGTCGGATCGATTGTCTGAAAATAGAGGTTGAGCAATAAACTCAGATTTACTTCTTCCGGATCATAAACAACCTTCACTGTTTCGGCAGCATTTGTCTTGCCCGAACACACCTGTTCATAACTGGGATTGGCAACGGTGCTGTTGGCGTATCCCACCTGAGTACTTTCTACTCCTCTGATTTGTTTCAGGAAGTGTTCGGTTCCCCAGAAACATCCTCCTGCAAAATAAATTTCCGCTTGACTTTTCATTGGTTTTGCAATTCCTAAAAATACATTACTAATTATTAGAATCACTGCGATGATAATATGTTTCATAACTGTTGGTTCTTTCTATAGTAACGGATGAACCGGTGGATATGTTTTAGAAATCTCTTACATAAATAACAAGTGTTTTTTGTGAGTTTGAAAACATGAGTAAAGCCTTAAAAACAGAATACTTTTCCGATGTATTCTATTTTTAAGGCTTTTTGATAAATAGCCGGAAATCTGTTCTATTCTATGATTTCTCCTTTATAGAAATCCAGTATTTTAGTACGGAACAGATAATCGTATTTAGCTTGCAGTTTATCCGACAGTGCTTTGGTCAGGTTTAGTTTCGCTTCATTGTATTCCACAAAAGTAGCTTTACCGTTATTGAATTTTTCGCTCATCAACCGAAAAGATTCTTCGTTGGCTTTCACTGCAACTTCGCTGGAGTTATATTTACTTTCTGCAGCTACTGCATTATACCAGGCTTGCTGGATTTCTTTATAAAGAACTTTCTTGGTGTTGTCCAGTTGCAAAGCAAGGTTTGACTGTTGTAGGCGGGCAGTGCGTACCCGATTACGAGTGCTAAAACGGTTGAAGATCGGAACGCTCAGGTTGAAAGAAATAGATTTGCTCAGGTTATTTTTTAATTGACGGGCAAAACCGGATTCTGCTTCACCGTTGAGTGTATAGTAGCTGCTTCCTAGCCCTGCACTGAAAGAAAGTTGGGGGTAGAATTCACTTTGAGCGATACGAATGTTTTTTAAACTACCTTGTAAGCGATATTCTGCTGCCTTGATGCCGGGCTTATAGGCAATCGCCTGGATATAAATGTCATCCGGAGCTGTTAGAGGTTCAAATTTCAGTTCTTCTTTTGGATTCTCAAGAACGAAACCTTCCGGTGTAGGCAGTTCTAATAACTGGCTGAGACTTAATAGTGACAATTTATATGTATTGTCTGCCTGTACGGCTGTCATCTCATCCTGTGCTACACGTGCCTGCGCTTCAGCTACCTCCGCCGGTGAAGCCTTGCCGACATCATGCAGTCCTTTGATACGTTTCAGCTGATCTTTGCTTAACTCAACCTGATTTTGTGCTACCTTGTTCAATTCCAGATTGAAAAGCACTTGCAGATAGGCAGAGGTAACATTGATTGCAATATCCTCTTTGGCTTTATTCAGGTCCTCGATAGCAGCCTGTAAATTGAGCTTGGCAAGGGAATATTGATTGGATAATTGTAAGCCTGTGAAGAGAGGTACATTAGTACTTAAGTTCACTCCCGTACTGGAACTGTTAGTATCACTATATGAATTATCTTTCGGAGAAGCTGTACGTCCCCAGCTCCACCCCTGGCTGATACCACCATTTAAGTTCGGCAGACGTGCCCATTTAGCGGTGTTTACACTAATCTTATTTTGTTCGGCTTCATTGGCTGTCTGGCGGATGTCGATGTTATGCTCGATGGCATAGTCGATGCATTGCCGTAAAGTCCATGTCTGCGGAGTGGTATCCTGTGCTTGAACAGAACCGATACCGGTTCCGCTCAACAGGATGATTGCCATCATTTTATTGATTACTTTCATTGGATGTCAGTTATTTATCTTTTTTCTCAGCACCGCGTAACTTGGTCTGAGCGGTTACACCTTTTTTTATCTCAATCTTGATACCGTCACTCATTCCGGTAGTCACCTGTGTACGTTCGAATTTCTGTTGTGGTACGGAGTCCGTCATGATATACACAAATGTAGAGTCACCGCTGAACTCAATCGTACTTTCGGGTACTGCCAGCACTTTGCTGGCACGCTGGAGCACAATCTCTGCATTGGCAGAATAGCCGGAACGAATCTGCACGGTATCCGGAACTGTGATAGCAGCTTTGATTTCAAATTGATTGGCTCCGTTGGTTTCTACTCCTTTCGGTGAAATATATTCGAGAATAGCATCAAAAGTCAGATTCTGTAAAGCTCCGATCGTCAGTTTAATCGGCATTCCCTCATGGATGCGACCCACTTCGGTTTCGTCAATATTTCCCCTGAAAATCAGATCGTTCATGTTTGCTACCGTAGCAATGGTAGTACCGTCGTTGAATGTATTACTCATGATTACGGAGTTACCGGCTTTCACTGGTACGTCCAGAATTAATCCGTCAATAGTAGAGCGGATCATGGTGCTACTGAATGAAGCACTGTTTTTAGTGATTCCTTCTTTTATAATTTCCAGATTATCTTTGGCAGTCTGATTCTCTTCCCGTGCCTGCTTTACCGCTACTTCTCCTTTTTCGTAATCTTCACGACTGATAAGCTGATCTTCATATAACTTCTTGATACGGGTAAAGTCTGTTTCGGCCTGCTTTGCATTGATCTCTGCCAGGCGGACACGACTTTCTGCGGAGTTCAGTTGTCCGAGTTCGGGAATTACTTTGACTTTCGCGATCACTTCCCCTTTTTTTACGCTCTGTCCCGCTTCTTTGAATACCTCGTCTACAATACCGGAAATCTGAGGCTTGATTAAAATTTCATCTCTCGGCTCTACCTTTCCGGTGGCTACTGTAGTCTTTTCAAGGTCCGTGACTTCTGCTGCCAGTGTTTCATATACGATCACTTTAGGCTTGGATTTCTGATAAAGAAATACGAACGTTCCGACAAGGATTATGGCAATAATTACCAATAATGTGATTTTCAGATACTTTTTCATCTTGAATATATATGTTTAATTTTTAATTCTTCATTTAACTCTCAACTCTCCCTTCTCAACTCTCCACTTCTACTCATCTCTGATCGCTTCAATCGGTTTGATAGCCATCGCACGGTAAGCAGGTGCCAGTCCTGCCAACATACCTAATGCGATCAGCAGGGCACAGGTTCCGACTGCTAATCCGAAGCTGACCTGGAAATGAGCATCTCCTCCGTTGGAGTTCGCTCCCATCTCAACCAGTTGCAGCACCATGACAGCGAAAGAAATTCCGAACATGCCGGCGATGGTTGTCAAGACCATGCTTTCAGATAAGATTTGCTGCAGGATGTCTTTGGGGCGTGCACCGATGGCACGGCGTATGCCGATTTCTGTAGTGCGTTCTTTCACTGTCACCATCATGATATTCGATACACCAATGGCGCCTGCCAGCAAGGTACCCAAACCTACCATCCAGATCAGAATATGGATACCGGTGAATAAGTTGTCTACCATGGAAAACATAGCCTCAGCGTTCAGATACATAAGCGCCTGCTTGTCATTAGGAGCAATATAGTGTGCTGCCTTGATGATTTCTTCCATTTGGGGTTGTACATCGGAAACCTTTACGCCCCGTTTGACGGTGAAGCAGATTACATCAATTTGTCCGCCTAGATTATAAGTCTGCTGCATGGTGGTGAATGGAAGGGTAACAGCCTCGGAGGCACGGCCCTGTATGTTCATATCTCCTTCGGAAGAAGACATGCCGATGACTTGATAGTAGATGCCGTCTACCCGTACATATTTGCCACACGGGTCTTCTCCCGGTTTGAACAGGCTTTCGTAAACACGCTTGCCAATAACGCAGACCTTACGCGCTTCACGGATATCTACGTCGTTGATAAAACGCCCGTATGCCATTTCTTGTGATTCGATATGGAGATAGTCGGGATATAATCCTTTCACACTACAATCGTATTTCTTGTCTCCATAAATAGCGTTGGATCCCCAACGGGCAACGGAAGGGGTGATGACTTCCACATCCTTTACCTGCGAGCGGAGGCGTTCGATGTCGATGGCTTCCAGATCCCACCAGCGTCCTTTACGAAATCCTTTGTAGGCTTCTCCCGTTTTTTGGGCGGCAAGGAAGCCGGAGTTGGTGGCAAATCCCTCAAAGTTCTTTTGCATCATATCCTGCAATCCCTGTCCGCCGCCGATAAGCGCCACGAGCATGAAGATTCCCCAGAATACGCCGAATGCCGTCAGCAGGCTTCTCGTTTTATTTCTTGTGATGGTGATGAGGATTTCCTCACAAGTATCTATGTCTATTCTCATAATCTTTAATCGGCTCTAAGTGCTTCGATCGGTCGGATGCTGACTGCTTTGCGGGCAGGGAACAATCCGGCTAATGTTCCGGCTATTACTAATGTGAGTGTAGCTTGGATGGCGATTCCTATGTCGACCGTTGGATTCAGGAATACCGTTTCGGACCATATACCGTTGTCCATAGTCTGGTTTCCGAAGGCATTGTTCATCCATTCGGTGGCTCCGATACCTGCAACCATACCTATATATCCGAATATGGTGGTAATCGTGACGCTCTCTACGATAATCAGCCAAAGGATAGAAAGTGGTTTGGCTCCGAGCGCTTTGCGGATGCCAAATTCTCGGGTACGCTCTTTAACGGTAATCAGCATAATGTTCGAAACTCCGACAATTCCGCTTAATAAGGTGAAAATGCCAATCACCCAAATGGCAATACGAAGCATCGCCGATCCTTGCTGTTGCTGCAGATAATTGGTGAAACGGTTCCATATCCAGATGGCGCTATGATCGGTCGGGTCAAAACGCTGGTTGGCGCCGATCACTTTACGGTAGTGGGCTTCGAATTCCTCGTTAGACTCTATTGTTTCCAAATTCTTGGTGGTCATGATGAGGTTATTCAGCTTGTCTCCTTTATTATAAATCGTTTGCAGGGTTGTGAACGGAAGATAAGCATCGCTGTCTCCGCTGTCACCTTTGTCATTGTACAGTCCTACTACCTGATAGACAACATTGCCCGCATTCACGAATTGTCCGATGGGGTCAGTATGTGTTTTGTCGAACAGGATTTCGGCAGTCTTTTTGTGGAGTACAATTACTTTCCGTCGTTCTTTAATGTCGATTTCGTTAATGAAACGTCCCTTGAAAAGCTTTACTACTTCCACTTCCGTATGGTTGGGATATACTCCAGAAAGATTCAGGTTGACATATTCCGGTCCGAAGCTAAGGTTCACACCTCCCTGATATACGGTTGCTCCGGCCTTGATGACATGATCCGGAAAATTCTTATTGGTCGTATTCAAGTCTTTGTTATCCAGTCGTATCCGCCTTCCTTCCTTCAGACCGTCGTATGATTTACTGGTCCATCCCGGAAAAATTTTGATGGAGTTCATGGCCCGTTCCGAAGCCGACTGTTCGAATGCGTGAATCAGCCCGTTGCCGGCACCCAGCAGGACGATGAGCATAAATATTCCCCATGCGACGGCAAATCCGGTGAGAAAAGTCCTCAACTTATTGCGTTTGATGGTACTATATATTTCTTGCCAAATATCAATCATATTTTAAGTAATAAGTTATAAGTAATAGGTAATAAGTATTAGGTATTAAGTATAAAGTATTAGGCTGCGTTGTGACCGCATGGAATTAATACTTAATACTTATTACCTATTACTTATTTCATAATTCCGTTTTGGCCGAATGGAGAGGCGTCGTGGTCGAGGTTCTCTTCAATCCGTTCGATAATACCATCTTTGATATGGATGATCTTGTCCGTTTGGTTGGCAACACCACTTTCGTGGGTTACGACGACGATGGTCATTCCCATTCGATGCAAGTCTTTCAATATCTGCATTACTTCTACGGAAGTTTTGCTGTCCAGAGCACCTGTCGGTTCGTCGGCAAGGATGATCTGCGGCTGGGTGATTAATGCGCGGGCGATGGCTACACGTTGTTTCTGACCGCCACTCATTTCATTTGGCATGTGGTGTGCCCACTCCTTTAGTCCCAGCCGGTCGAGATATTCCAGAGCGAGTGCATTTCGCTTTTTGCGGCTTACACCTTGATAAAATAAGGGAAGTGCCACGTTTTCTACGGCATCCTTGAATGATATCAGGTTGAATGACTGGAAGATAAATCCGATCATACGGTTTCGATACTCGGCGGCTTTCGTTTCGCTCAAGTCTTTGATAAGTACGTTGTTCAGATAATAATCCCCGGTATCGTAGTTATCGAGTATTCCTAATATGTTTAGTAAAGTAGATTTGCCTGAACCCGAAGCTCCCATGATGGAAACGAACTCACCTCGCTGAATGTCGAGATTGATGCCCTTGAGTACATGGAGAGGTGCTCCGTTGTAGTAGGTCTTGTTAATGTCTGTTAGTT
>ERZ835080.880-NODE-880-length-27176-cov-5.867003_pt1 | contig 27176 bp, 29 predicted proteins | sample MGYA00519688_ERZ835080 | MGnify/ENA primary metagenome ERZ835080 (study PRJEB31850, sample SAMEA3708770) | human gut metagenome | biome: human gut; feature: human-associated habitat; material: faeces | place: China | collected 2014 ... | reverse complement strand
GACGCCCGTCCCTGCAGCCAAATTTTCAATTAAATATTCTCAATTCTCTTGATCGCTTCCAACGTATTCTCATAACTTCCAAATGCTGTCAGGCGGAAGTATCCTTCCCCGCTCGGTCCAAATCCTGATCCCGGAGTTCCAACTACATTTGCTTTTTCAAGAAGGAAATCAAAGAATTCCCATGAAGTCATGTTATCCGGCGTCTTTAACCATACATATGGTGAGTTCACTGCTCCGGATACCGTGTATCCGGCATTCTTCAGACCTTCATAAATCGTTCTTGCATTCTTCTGATAGTATGCGATCTGCTCTTTGATCTGTGCTTTTCCGGCCTCTGTATAAACAGCGGCTCCGGCTTTCTGTACAATATAAGGTGCTCCATTGTATTTTGTTCCGTGACGTCTTGCCCACAGCGAATGAAGCATCACATCTCCGCACTTAAGGTCTTTCGGAATGATTGTTGCGCCAAGACGTACTCCTGTAAATCCGGCATTCTTAGAAAAACTTCTAAGTTCGATTGCACAGGTTCTTGCTCCTTCACATTCAAAAATACTGTGTGGTACATCTTCCTCTGTGATATATGCTTCATATGCAGCATCATAAATGATCACTGCCCCGTTTTTATTTGCATAATCTACCCATTTCTGGAGTTCATCTTTTGTGATAGCCGCTCCGGTCGGATTGTTCGGGAAGCATAAATAGATCATATCCGGTACTTCTTTTGGCAGTTCCGGTACAAATCCATTTTCTGCTGTACAAGGCATGTAGATTACATTGCTCCATGTTTCTGTCTTTGGATCGTAAGTTCCGGTACGTCCTGCCATTACGTTTGTATCCACATATACAGGATATACCGGGTCTCCTACTGCGATTCTGCAGTCAGGTCCAAAGATCTCCTGGATATTTCCAGAATCACTCTTTGCTCCGTCTGAGATAAAGATCTCATCTGCAGCAATATCACATCCTCTTGCCTGGAAATCATTCTTTGCGATCGCGCTTCTTAAGAATTCATATCCAAGATCCGGTGCATATCCGTGGAATGTCTCTGCGTGTGCCATCTCATCAACTGCACTGTGAAGCGCTTCGATGATCGCAGGTGCAAGCGGCTGTGTTACATCACCGATTCCCAAACGGATGATCGGTGCATCCGGATTCGCTGCTGAGAACGCTGCAACTTTTTTGGCAATATTGGAAAACAGATAGCTTCCCGGTAACTTTAAGTAGTTTTCATTTACACTGTACATATGTCGTCTCCTTTGTGATTTGATCTTTATAGTACACCATCAAATACTTTAACCGCAGGCCCCTCCAAAAATACATGATTCACCTTACGATCCCATCTGACAGATAACTCTCCACCTAATAATTTAACGATTACTTCCTCATCTGTCAAGTCATTCAGCACAGAAGCCACAACTGCTGCACATGCTCCGGTTCCGCAGGCAAGCGTTTCACCAACACCCCGCTCCCACACACGGATCTCCATCCGGTCCCTCGCAGTCACATGACAAAACTCGATATTTGCCCTCTCCGGAAATCTCGGATGAAATTCTAACTCCCTTCCTGTCTCTTCCAGAGAAATCCCGTTTATCTCTTCTGAAAAGATTACCGCATGCGGATTTCCCATCGAAATCCCGGTCATGCGGTAGTTCTGCTTCTGTACCTCAATCGGATCATTGATCACCAGATCCTTTTCACTCAGGATTGGAATGCTATGTGCGTTCAGTCTTGGAACACCCATATCTACCATAGCACCGCAGGCTTTCCCATCCTGAATATGAAGGTGCATGTTACGAATTCCGGATTTCGTCTCGATACTGAGAGTTTCCTTTCCGGTAAGTCTGTAATCATATACATATTTTCCCAGGCATCGGATGCCATTGCCGCACATCCCGGCAACAGATCCATCCGAATTGTATATCTCCATTTTAAAATCAGACACCTTTGACGGACATATCAGAATCAGACCATCCGCTCCGATCCCGTAATGCCTGTCACAAAGCGCTCTTGCAAATCCAGGTGGATCTTCCACCCTTTCTCTGAAGCAGTTTATACACACATAATCATTTCCAAGACCATGCATTTTTGTAAAGATCATATATCCTGCCTCTTCAATCTCCTTTATTCCGCCATAATACTAAGTACCATCTGAGCTGTCTCCACCATATTGACACCGCTCTCCATACTACATTTCTGCAGATAGCGATGCGCTTCTTCCTCCGTCATATTATTACGTTCCATCAGAAGACTCTTTGCCTCTTTTACAAGTGCCTGCTGCTCCGGATTCCGGTTCTTAAGCTCTGCTCTTCTTTTCTTTCTCCGCCTGCCAATCGATTGTGCCATCATCTCGATCGTGTTCATCAGATCAAATACCTTAAATGGCATCGACAGGCTGATCACTCCCGGCGTCCTGTCACTGCATTTCTCCGGCGATGCGATCAAAAGCATCTCAATCGTACTCGGCAGATAATCTCTCAATTCATTATATAACATATCTTTCATTTTATAACCACAAACTACAATTCCATCATCCAGATTATCTGCCAATTGAACCGCCTGTGCTCCGGTTACCCCCACACCAATCACGTCAAATCCATTTCGTACCAGTATATTGCGAATATTGGTTGCAATCTCCTTTTTTGGAAATACAACAATAATACTGCTCATAATACCAGCCTCCTGCCTTTAGAATTGGAAAGTTTCTTTAGAATTTCTGTAAGTACTCATTAATTTCCCATTCTGTAACCTGAGTGCGGTATTCTCTGTATTCTGCACGCTTTGACTCGATCAGCTTCTGTGACAGTTCTTCTCCCAGTACTTCCTGCATAAACTGATCTTTCTGGAATTCTGTGATTGCTTCTCTTAAGCTTGCCGGAAGCTCCTCAATTCCAAGTGCATTTTTCACCACATCTGTCATTTCGTAAATATTCTCATCTACACTCTCCGGCGGCAGGATCTTGTTTTTAATTCCTTCCATTCCGGCAGCCAGACATACGGCAAGTGCCAGATATGGATTTGCTGCCCCATCCGGACTTCTGAGTTCAACTCTTGTGCTTTCCCCTGATACCCGTGGAATACGGATCAGAGGAGTCCGATTATTGGCTGACCAGGCAATATATACCGGTGCCTCATATCCGGGAACCAGCCTCTTATAGGAATTCACGATCGGATTTGTGATAAAGCTGATCGCTTTGATATGTCTCATAAGTCCGCCGATAAAATAGTAAGCCTCCTGGCTCAGACCATTCGGATCTTTTTCATCTGCAAAAACATTCTTTCCGTCTCTTGACAGAGACATATTCAGATGCATTCCTGAGCCATGGATACCATCCTTTGGCTTTGGCATAAATGTAGCATGAAGCCCGTGTCTTTTTGCGATTGTTTTGGTAACAAGCTTAAATGTCATGATATTGTCTGCTGCATCCATCGCCTCTGTATATTCCAGATCGATCTCATGCTGTGCCGGTGCCATCTCGTGATGAGATGCCTCCACACCGTACCCCATATCTTCCATTGTAAGAACAATATCACGTCTTGCATTCTCTCCCTGGTCCAAAGGTCCCAGATCAAAATATCCTGCACGTTCATTGGAAATCGTCGTCGGATTTCCCGCATCATCCGTCTCAAACAGGAAAAATTCGCATTCCGGTCCTACGTTAAAGTCATATCCCATCTCTTTTGTCTCGGAAAGTACCTTCTTAAGAACATGTCTCGGATCGCTTTCGTAAGCTGTTCCATCCGGTCTGTAAATATCGCAGATAAATCTTGCAACCTTTCCCTGCTGCGGTCGCCACGGGAAAATTTCAAATGTATTCAGATCCGGGTGCAGATACATATCCGATTCTTCGATTCTGGCAAATCCTTCTATCGAAGATCCATCAAACATACATTTGTTATCCAGTGCTCTCTTAAGCTGGCTTACTGTAATCGCTACATTCTTCATTGTTCCGAAAATATCGGTGAACTGCAGCCTGATAAATCCCACGTCTTCTTCCTCGACAAGATTCAGGATATCTTCTCTCGTATAATTTTTCATACTCATACAAATCCTCCCGTTTTTACTACTCATAAATGAAATATCAAAAAGTCTCATATATTAAAGACCTATGATACTCTGATAATACAACAAGGGCGTTCTCAATCCATTTTGAAAACGCCCTTGTTTGTTATATTATAATTTTCGTCTGAATATTTGTCAATACTCTTAGTCTTCTACGAGTGCTGCTGTGATGATTGCCATAGAATAAACTTCTTCTGCATTGCATCCACGGGACAGGTCGTTGATCGGTGCATTAAGACCAAGAAGGATCGGTCCGTATGCATCAAAGTTACCAAGTCTCTGTGCGATCTTATATCCGATGTTACCTGCGTTGATATCCGGGAAGATAAATGTATTTGCCTGACCTGCTACTTCACTGTTCGGGCATTTTGTTCTTGCAACACGCGGAGATACAGCTGCATCAAACTGAAGCTCTCCTTCGATCGGAAGTGAAGGATACAGTTCTTTTGCTTTTGCTGCTGCATTACGCATCTTATCTACATCTTCACCCTTTCCAGATCCAAGTGTAGAGTAGCTTAAGAATGCAACCTTTGGATCGATACCAAAGTGTTTACCACATTCTGCAACTTCCCATGCGATTTCTGCAAGCTGCTCCTCTGTTGGTTTGAGATTAATCGCGCAGTCACCCATAGCAAGAACTTCGTTCTCACCTGTAGCTGACGGACGAACCAAAATGAAACAGGAAGATACACAGCTTGATCCCGGTTTGGTCTTGATCAGCTGAAGTGCCGGACGTACGGTATCTGCTGTAGAGTAAGTAGCTCCTCCAAGAAGTGCGTCTGCAACTCCCATCTTAACCAGCATGGTTCCAAAATAGTTGTTTCTCTTAAGTGTCTTTGCTGCCTGCTCCGGTGTAACACCTTTGCTCTTACGAAGTTCGCAGAACAGTTCTACCATCTCGTCAAATTTCTCATAATCATCCGGATCAATGATCTCTCCGCCACGGATGTTGTATCCATACTTTTCAGCTGCTTCTAATACTGCTTCTTTATTTCCAACAAGAATTGGTGTAAGGAAGCTTCCTGCTAAAAGACGGGAAGCTGCCTCAAGAATTCTCTCATCTGTTCCTTCTGTAAAAACGATCGTTTTTGGATTTTTCTTCAGCTCATGAATCATCATGCCGAAGCCTTTCATATTGTCCATTAAATTGCCTCCTTATTTCGTGTGTTCGATACTTTCACATATACTTTACCACGTTTTTTTTGGATTGCAATTTAATTAAATTTTTAACAAGGATTGTATTTAAAAATAACCAAAAACCGGCGTTTTTTCCTTATTTACGGTATCCTTTATAGCCTTTCAGATTGTTGGCAAGAGCCATAACGATCGTATCTACATCATCTACCATCAGTTTTACACGTTCCGGAATCTGCTCTTCCTCTATCCCATTTTCATATACATCTTTGAAATAGCCTTCAAAGAGCATACACACCATCCGGTTTAATTTTACTGCATTGTCATATGTAATACCACCAACATTGATACACCGCTTGCACATCTCAAAATCACGTGCCAGAAAGCTTGGTGTCTGAAGCATATTGTAGAAAAAGCGGTTAACATTTACAATATCTTCCGGAAACATTTCATAATATTCCCGCATTGCTTCTTTGAGTTTTACATTGTTATACTCAAAAAATAACAGATTATATGCTTCCGGATTATGAAATGCCTCCGTTGCATAACAATCCCACACACCTACATATACCTGCCACATATTCTTCCAGGATTTCTCAGCCTCATTCAGCCTGTCTATGTAACCGGTTAAAATTCTGAGTTCTGCATAGTATAAAAGTTCAGACACATTATCAAAGTACCTGTACAGACTTGCTGATGAGCACCCCATCTCCTTAGCAATCCTGCGGATAGATACTGCCTGAATCCCTTCTTGCTGAATGATCTCATGTGCTTTCTGGATATAATCCCTTCTGGATAATCCTTTAAAATAATTGCTGCTCGTACTCTGCTTCTGTTCTTCCATAGTTGCCTCTCATTTTCCATGTGAATCTCTACACAGATTGTATCCGGCACTCTTCCATACCGAATTCAACCATTTTTTAATTTTAGTCATATTACCCTTTATTATACATGATTCTGTTTTTGATATAAAATAGAAAAAAGCTATAATATTTCATAGCTTTTTTCTATACATTATACCTTTAATTTCCCAATTGTAAACAGTTTTTTAACAATGAAAAATAAGCTCCATTTTTGTACCTTTTCCTTCTTCACTTTCCACATGGATTTCTGCGTTATGCAAAAGTGCTCCATGCTTTACAATTGAAAGACCCAGACCTGTTCCGCCGGTCTCTCTGGAATGGCTCTTATCCACCCGGTAAAAACGCTCAAAAATACGATCCTGATGCTCTTTTGGGATTCCGATTCCGGTATCCTGGACAATGACCTTTTTCCCGTTCAATGTATTTCCAACCCAGATATTTACTTTTCCATTTTCTTTATTGTATTTGATGGCATTTTCACAGATGTTGTAGATCATCTCATCCAGGATCTGACGGATTCCAAAACATTCCACATGTTCTCCTACCACTTCAACCTGTATTCTGTGTTTTTCTGCCTGAAGTGCCAGACGGCTCACGATCTCCCTTGTCATCTGATACAGATCCACATTCTCTTTTTCAAGCTCCACACTGCCCTCATCCAGTTTTGACAGCTTGATAATATCACCGACCAGGGTGATCATCCTGCTTGCCTCTTTATAGATCCGTTCACTGAATCCCTGCATATCTTCCGATTTTACAAGACCGTTCATCATAATTTCTGCATATCCCGAAATCGAGGTCAGAGGAGTCTTCAGCTCATGGGAAACATTTGCAGAGAATTCTCTCCTCATCTGTTCAATTGCTGCTTTTTCTTTATTCTGCCTGTCAATTCTTTCAAGCAGCGGATGCAACTCTTCATATACATCATTTTCCAGTGGTTCTTCCAGATCCAAATTGTTAATCGGTGCAATCAGCCTTTTCACCTGATGCCTTGTCATAAACCATGCAACACACCCCATCATGACCCCGATCGCAATCATATACGGTAAGATCATAAATGCTGTATTCCAGACCGTATCCATGCCTCTTGACACACGCAGGACAGAGCTATCATCCATCTTCAACGCATAATAGTACATCTCCTGTCCTTTGCTGTCTGACATACGGATATCCTGCCCACTGCCATTTGCCAATGCCTCTTTGAATTCTTTTCTTGATTTGTGGTTTGCCAGCGTTTCCTGATCATTTCCGGTATCATAAAGTACTTTTCCGTCTTTATCGATCCATGTTACCCTGGTGCGCCTACTGACCTTATCCATGGTGCCAAAATATTCTTCTCCGGATATTTCTATTGCCGCCCGGATATATTCTGCCTCCTGAACCAGTTCACTGCGCCGGATATCCAGCGCCTGCCGGTAAATAACCAGAGTAACCAGAATATACGAGATCAGTAGTGACATCGTAACCACAAAAATCATACTTTTCTGGATTCTATTTCGCATCGATCTCTCCTATACGGTATCCAACTCCCCGGACAGTCTCAATATATTCTCCTGCCTGTCCCAGCTTCTGGCGCAGGGTTCTTACATGGACATCTACCGTTCTGGTCTCACCGTCAAAATCATATCCCCAGATCTCTTCCAGTAATTTATCTCTTGTCAGAACAATATTCTGATTCTCCATAAGTTTTCTCAATAGCTCATATTCTTTCAATGTTAATGCTACCGGTTCTCCCGCTACCGTTACTTCATGCTTTTTACGGTCCATGCGGATCTCACCCAGCATATAGGTATCATCCTCTTCTTTTTTCGATGTCCGTCTGAGTACTGCACGGATTCTGGATACCAGTTCCATCATTCCAAATGGTTTGGTCACATAATCATCTGCTCCCGCATCCAATCCCATGACCTTGTCATATTCTGCACCCTTTGCCGTAACCATGATGACCGGAATATCTTTGGTTCTCCCGGAATTCTTCAGCTTCTTCAGGATCTCCATTCCATCTTCTCCCGGGAGCATGATATCAAGCAAAATCAGCTCTGGCAGTTCCTCTGCCAGAGCTTCAAAGAATGATGTGCCTTCTTCAAATCCACGGGCCTCAAATCCCGTAGTTTCAAGTGTATATACTACTAATTCCCGGATGTTCGCTTCATCCTCCACACAAAAAATCATTCTCGTTCTCCTTTAATTTCTTTTAGATTGCAGTTCCGCCTGCATGAATACCTGTAATTGAAAATTCAACCCACTCTGCAATATTTGTTGCATGATCTCCGATCCTCTCCAGATATTTTGCGATCATGATCAGGTCGATTGCCTCATCTCCGGCACTTCCTTTGTGATCGGAAATAAATTTTACCAGATCTCCTTTTACCAGATCAAAAAGATCATCTACCTCATCATCTGCTACCATGACTCTTCTTGCAAGCTCCAGATCTTTCTGTACATAGGCAGATACACTGTCTCTTACCATCTTTACAGTCGCCTCTGCCATCCGGTTAATATCCTTCAGATTCTTTTCCTCTGTTGATTTTGTTGCGATCACAATATCTGCGATATCCGCAGTCTGATCTCCGATACGTTCCATATCCGTGATCATCTTAAGTGATGCCGAGATTCTTCGCAGATCCCGCGCTACCGGCTGCTGCTGAAGTAAAAGCTTCAGGCAGAGATTTTCAATTTCTTTTTCCATCTGATCGATCTCGCTGTCTGCTGTAATGACAGCCTTTGCTCTGGCAATATCATGCCCTTCCAGGGCTCCTGTTGCTTCCTCAATTGCCGTCTCGCAAAGTTCTCCCATATGAATAAGCATCTCATTAAGTTCTTCCAGCTGTCTGTCAAATCTGTTCCGCATTTAACCAAACCTCCCTGTAATATAATCTTCTGTCCTCTTATCGGACGGAATCGAGAATAATTTTTCAGTATCATTATATTCTACAACTTCTCCAAGAAGGAAAAATGCGGTATTGTCCGACACTCGGACTGCCTGCTGCATATTATGTGTTACCATAACGATAGTATAATCTTTTTTCAGTTCCATCGCAAGGTCTTCTATCTTGGATGTAGAGATCGGATCCAGTGCGGAAGTCGGTTCATCCATCAGAAGTACTTCCGGTTCTACTGCAAGTGCACGTGCAATACAAAGTCTCTGCTGCTGTCCACCGGACATGCCAAGTGCACTCTTTTTCAGACGGTCCTTACACTCGTCCCAGATAGCTGCATTACGCAGTGATTTTTCTACAATATCATCCAGTTTTGCCTTTGAACGGATTCCATGCGTTCTCGGTCCGTAAGCAATATTATCATAAATGCTCATCGGGAATGGATTTGGTTTCTGAAATACCATTCCGACTCTTTTTCTCAGGACATTTACGTCCATTCCTTTAAAAATATTCTGTCCATCCAGAAGGATTTCGCCGTCAATCCGGCATCCTTCTACCAGATCATTCATACGGTTGATCGACTTGAGAAGTGTGGATTTACCACAACCACTCGGTCCGATAAACGCGGTGATCTTATTTGGCTCGATCTCAAGGTTAATGTTTTTCAGTGCCTTGAAATCGCCATAATATAAATCAAGATTTTTTACACTTATCTTTGACATTTTCTTTTCCTCTCTATGCTTTCGTCAGTTTCTTCGCAACCACACCGGAAAGGGTGTTGATCGCAACAACCAGTACAAGCAAAATAACAGCTGTCGCATACGCCTGGTTCATATACAGCCCTTCGCTTGACAGCATATACATATGAATTGCCAGTGTCCGACCGGAACCAAGTACATTCTTTGGCACCTGTGCAACCGTTCCTGCTGTATAAATCAGTGCTGCCGTCTCTCCTACGATACGTCCAATGGCAAGGATCACACCCGCAAGGATTCCAGGAACTGCCGATGGGAGCACGATACGGAATACAGTACGGAGCTTTCCGGCTCCAAGTCCAAAGCTTCCTTCTCTGTAAGAATCCGGAACTGCTTTAAGTGCTTCTTCTGTCTGGCGCATGATCAGCGGAAGAATCATGATCGATAAAGTAAATGCACCTGCCAGAACGGAAAATCCCCATTTCAGCGTATTCACAAAGAACAGCATACCAAACAGACCATATACGATAGACGGAATGCCCGAAAGAGTCTCCGTCGTCAGGCGGATCACTTCGATAAATTTATTCCCCTTTCCTGCGTATTCCACAAGAAAGATTGCTGAAAAAATACCAAACGGTACTGCGATCAAAAGCGAAAGCAGTGTCATAACAACCGTATTAATCAATGCCGGTATAACAGATGCATTGTCCGATGTATAATGTAATGAAAATAATGACGGTTTAATATACGGAATTCCATTGATCAAAATATAAAAAATCAGGAACAGGAGCAATGCAAACGTGATAAATGTCGCAAACATCACAAGAAACATCAAAATCATGGACCCCGGATGTCTTAAATAGCTCTTTACCTTATCTGCAAAATTTTCCCGGTTGACTCCAACAGATTTTTTCATCTGATTACTCATGTTCACCCCTCCTCTTAAGCAGCGCAACACTAAAATTGATGATCAGGATAAATACAAAAAGTACGACTCCTGTTGCAATCAGCGCTTCCCTGTGAAGTCCGGTCGCGTATCCCATCTCGATTACAATGTTACCAGTCAGGGTACGGACACCGAGTAAAATATTATTTACCAGTCGTGGCTGGTTTCCTGCGATCATGATCACCGCCATCGTTTCACCGATCGCACGTCCGATTCCAAGGACAACCCCTGTAATCACGCCAGACTTTGCTGCCGGGATTACAACCTTGAATATACTTCTTTCCTGTGTTGCCCCAAGTGCCAGCGAGCCTTCATAGTACTGTGGCGGTACTGCACGCATTGCACTTTCTGTCGTTCCGATGATCGTTGGAAGGATCATCATTCCAAGTACGATCGATGTAGTCAGAATTCCTTTTCCATCGCCGGATTTCTGAACCAGTCCCATCATTTTTAAAGTTCTTCCAAAGTCCCGGATGATCGGAACAACGATCACCATACCAAAGAAGCCATATACAACTGACGGAATTCCAGCAAGCAGTTCTGTTGCCGCTTTTAACGGCCTGTAAATTTTCTTCGGGCAATACATAGCCATAAATACCGAAGTCAGAATTCCAATCGGGACTCCAAATACGATTGCTCCAGCTGTTACATAGATACTTCCGATAATCATCGGGAAGATACCGAAAAGTTCATTTCCCGGACGCCAGATATCACCGGTTATAAATTTTACAAATCCTATCTGTCTGATTGCAGGGATTCCATTTGCAAACAAGAAGATGCAAATAAGAGCTACCGCCAGCACCGAAGTGCAGGCGGCAATGAAGAACACTCCCTGCATGACTTTTTCAGCCCATGCTTTTGATTTCATTCTTTAATTTCCTCTTTTATTTATTTGGAAACTTCATCCCATGTTGTGACATCCCCAACATAGATTGATTTTACCTGATCTGCTGAAAGCTCATCTGCCGGGTTAGCTTTATTTACGATCACTGCAATACCATCTGTTGCGATTACTGTTGCTTCCAGTTCTGAAGCTTCGTCATCTTTCAGTTCTCTGGATGCCATACCGATGTCATAGCTTCCTTCGATCGTAGATGTCATACCTGTTGTAGAATCTGAAGTCTGAAGCTCAATGTCTGCATTTGGATTTACTTTCTTATATGCTTCAATCAGTTTTTCCATCAGCGGTGATACAGAAGAAGATCCACCTACTACACATTTTCCGGATGGTTTTGATCCTGCATAAGCTTCCACATCAGATACCGGAATGTATTTTTCATTTGATACGATTTCCTGTCCTTCTGTACTCATAATATATGCCATAAAGTCTTTTGCGACTTCATTATCAAGGTCTTTCTTCACTGCAATATTGAAAGGTCTTGACACTTTGTAAGAACCATTTTCGATATTGTCTGCTGTAGCTTCTGCCCCGTCGATCTTCAGAGCCTTTACGCTGTCATTTAAAGATCCGAGTGATACATAACCGATCGCATATTCATCACCTGCTACAGTTGTAAGCATTACCGATGTATTGTTTGTAATCTGTGCATCTGTTGTTGTCATATCTACTTTCGTTCCGTCTGACTGTTTTTCTTCTATTCCGAACAACTCAATGAAAGCTCCTCTTGTACCGGATCCATCTTCACGGGATACGATTGTGATATCATTTGATGTATCAAAATCACTTCCGCCATCTGCGCTGCTGTTATCCGCACTGCCCTCTGCGCTCTTGTCAGATGATGATCCTCCGCATCCAACTACCATTGTTGCTGCCATTGCTGCTACAAGTGCTACTGCCATTAATTTTCTGAATTTCATAATACTAAAATCCTCCGTTTTATGTGTTTTTGTTTTTTCTTTTCTTCACGGTCTCTATCATATAAAATGGTTGTAAAATCTGAAATCCTGGCTGTGTAAAGTTTTTGTTAAATATGATTTTTTCTGTTCAGTGTCAAGAAAGCAGGAGCAGTCAGTTAACGTTGAGTATAATCCTCAACAATCAATTGACTGCTCCTGCTTTCTTATAATTACTTTCTTGTGTTTCTTTATCGGATCATAGGATTCTCAATGATCTCCGCATCCACTTCTTCTGTTTTCTCCGGAACCGGCTTCTCACCGCCTTCTTTCAGACATTCCAGAATTGCTTCATTCAGTGACAGCATCTTGTCATCCAGTGCCGATACCATATCCGCACATTCCTTTAGTTCCCGGCTGATATACTCCGGTGCCTGTCCTTCAAACTTGTAATAAATCTTATGCTCCAGACTCGCCCAGAAATCCATCGCAATTGTCCTGATCTGGATCTCGACCTTCGTATCCACCACACTGTCCGACAGAAAGATCGGAACGGACACCAGCATGTGGTAGCTCTTGTATCCACTTTCCTTCGGATTCTTGATATAGTCTTTGATCGACAGAACCTTTAAGTCGCTCTGATTCCCGATCATCTCCGCAAGCCGGTAAATATCGGATGTAAACGAACAGATCAGACGGACTCCTGCGATATCATTGACATAGCGTACCATGTTCTCAATACTTGTCTCATATCCGTACCGCTTCAGCTTTTTCACAATACTTTCTGCGGATTTGATCCTGGTCTTGATATGCTCGATCGGATTATATCTGTGTACATGTTGAAATTCATCGTTCAGTATCTCCAGCTTCGTCCCTACTTCTTTCAATGCGGAATTGTAAAGAAACATGACGGTCTTCCAGCTGTCTACATCATCGTAATACTTCATTGCTGACTGCATGTAATCTCCCCTTTTTATGTATACTTCCCTCCGGAATCTATCTCCCTTTTTCGTCCCGAAAGTAAAATCAGTATACCATTTTTTCTCTTTGAAATCTATACAGCCCGGGCAAGCTTCATAGTATTTTAATAAATTAGATAATCTCAATCTGACACATTTCTTTTATTTTCGCATTGCATGAATCATTTCTACAATGTCGTATCCATAACGTTCACCCGTTGCCCAGCCATACCCTTCCGGATTTTCTTTCTGCCCCAGCCACTCTACATACGGTGCGCTCCCCTTTGTCACGTAAGAGTAACGGTCATCTACACATTCCCCGGCAAGTGCTTCGTCTGTCGCATAAGCTTTCAGATGCTGGATCTGTGCCCGGATCCCGGTTCTGACATCCGGGTAGGAATTCCCCGGTACGCCTCCTCCCGTCGTCCCGATCCCGGCAAAATTATACTGGGTGATCTGCATATCCCCACCATACTGCAGCCAGCCTGTCTCCTTCATCGCCTGTGCAAATGCAACCTCCGGACGGACGCCTTCTGCCGTGGCTTCTTCATAATACATCTGTGCAAATGTCTCAATATCCGGTGCACCTCCCTGCGTCAAAACTTCTGCCGGATAAGTGCTTCCATACGCTTTAAAATAATTTACCAATTGCCAGGCGCGGATACTGCTGATCCCCATCACCGGATACTGTCCCGGCTGGATGGATGCTTCTACCGCTTCAGCCTCGGCAATGCCTTTTGATTCGGTGTCTGATAGCTGCTGCGCTTCTGTCATCTGGGCTTTAATTGTGCTGTCTGCCTTTGTTGATTCCGTGCTGTCTTTCCTGCTTTTCTCTGTGTTCTTCTGCTTTGCAGTTTTTTCTGATTCTTCTATATAGGTTCTGCCTTTTTCATCTGCGTTCCCGGCTTTGGACTTACCATATATCATACCAATCGATACAAATATCATACAGATTCCCAGTATAACCCGGATTATAGTTTCTCGTTTTATTCCAGACATTTTTCTGATTCCCTGTCTTTTTTCTCTATCCTATTCCATGTTATTGAAAATGATTCTCTTTCTTTCATAAACTTTAGTATCAATATAGCACATCATATCAGAGAATCATAGAATAAAATCTGTCTCCTTTACTTTCTCCCCTAAATCCGCTATACTGAAAATCACTTGATACAAAAACATTCTTCGCCTGACCGGCATTTTTCATATTTATTATAAGGAGGATTTTACCATGTTCCGCTTATGGGGAAAAGAATTTAAAGACAATCATATGATCAGAGATACCACCATCTGTGATGACAGTGACGATACAAGAACCCACAAGATTTTCAATGCTCTGGATGAGATCTGCTATGAATTTGATCTCAGCAAACCGATCTGGCTGGATGTGAATATCAACGAATTCAAGCGGCATTCCAAAGCGAGATTCTATCAGGACAGTTTTGTGGATTCGATTGATTTTGATTTTCTGGAAATCCAGGTAATTGAAGAATAGAAAAAGAGAGGATTTTTCAGCCGCATGAAAAATCCTCTCTTCTTCTATCTCTTCGTTTCATCCGAATAAATTCCACTGGAAAGATATTTCTTTTCCTTGTTTACCTATCTATTTAATAGGTTTTTGTTGTTTTGAATTATATCGTCTTATAACATATATGCCAAGTATGAAAACTATGTTTTTATTTTTGTACAATCCAAACAGCATCTCTCCTGACATCTTCCTGTTAAATAAAAAGAAACAGAAATCCCAGACAGCTTTGCTTTTGCATCTGTCTGAACTTCCTGTTTCTTTTTATATTTCTCTCAAATTTTTTATTCTTCTAGAATCTTCACCCCAAACTTCGGAAGCATTTCTCCCTTTTCTACAGCATTTCCACTTAATAGATCCATCTTTCCTGCAAATTCTTCCGGAATTTTCAGATCTTCATCCTTAAAGTTCATCACAAAGTAGAAACTCTTCTCTTCTCCGTTACGTTTTACAATCTCCAGTCCGTTACCATTTTCTGCAACCGGATTTACCCTGGCATCTTCTGCTGCCATAGAAAGAATCTTATCTGTTCCAACAACTTCCATACAGCTTCCAATATAATATAATTTTCCTTTTCCATAATCATGTCTGGTCACTGCCGGCATGCCTGCATAGAAATCTTCGGCATATTCGCCCAGTGCCTCCGCACCTTCCAGATGCATCAGATCACAGACGATCTTACATTTACTCTGGCTTCCGTCCTTAAAAGTTACTATATTATACTGTTCCGGCGCAAGAGCATCAATTTCTTCTACCCAGATACCGGCCATCTCTTTTAATGGTCCCGGATATCCGCCCAGATATACATTGTCCGACTCACCAACGATACCACTCATATAAGTCGTCACCAGAATACCGCCATTTTTTACATATTTCTCCAGTGCTTCCTTCATCCCCGGTTTTACCATATAAAGAACCGGTGCTACAATCATCTTATATTTAGAAAAATCTGCATCTACCGGAATCATTGTAACCCCCATATTATGATCATAGAAATAGCGGTAATACCGATGGATCTGATCCACATATTTGAGACTGATGGATGGTCCACTTGTGTATTCCAATGCCCAATAGTTATCCCAGTCAAAGATTACACCGACCTCTGCTTCATTAACAGTTCCCGGAATCACATTACTCAGTTTTTCCAATTCTTCACCTAACTGTTTCACTTCGCGGAACACTCTTGTATTTTCCGTTCCGGCATGAGCAATGACTGCTCCGTGGAACTTCTCACATCCGCCTACACTTCGGCGCAACTGAAAGAACTGGATTGTATCCGCACCGTGCGCCATGGTCTGATAGCTCTGCGCGCGCATCTGACCCGGACGTTTAAGTGAGTTATATGGCTGCCAATTCTGTTGGCTCGGTGTCTGTTCCATCAGCATAAACGGCTGATCTTTGAGTCCACGCATCAAATCATGCTTCATTGCGACCAGACTCCATGGTGTATTATAAGAAGGATAATTATCCCAGGAGATCACATCCATTTCCTTTGCCCATTTGAAATAATCAAGTCCTTTAAACGTTCCCATCATATTTGTAGTGATCGGTGTCTCTTTGTCAAATTTACGGATTGCTTCTTTTTCCATCTTGAAGTTATTCAGCATTCCGTCTGAATTAAAGCGACAATAATCAATCGATAGTCCGGCAAAAGCTGTCATATGCGGTTCTGCCGCATCTTCAATCCCGTCACCAAGAGCATCTGGAAGTACTACTTCATCCCAGTCATAAATCGTATGTCCCCAGAATTCGGTATTCCATGCTTTGTTCAGTTCATCCAGTGTCTGATATTTTTCACGCAGCCAGACTCGGAAAGCTTTCTCACAATTTTCGCAGTAGCATTCTCCACCATACTCATTGCTGATATGCCAGCAGGTTACATGTGGATTGTTCCCGTAACGCTCGGCAAGCTTTCCGGCCAGACGGGATGCAAACTTCTGAAACACAAGGGAATTCGGGCAAGCATTATGACGCTGTCCGAATTTGTGATGTCTTCCCTCATAATCAGTCCTTGCGACCTCCGGATAACGCTTTACCATCCATGCCGGCAGCGCTGCTGTTGATGTAGCAAGCACGATATCGTAATTCTCCTGGCTGAGCATAGCAATCACTTCATCCAGTTCTGTAAAATTGTAAGTATCTTCCGATGGCTGAATCTTTGCCCAGGAAAATACATTAATCGTTGCACTATTGATACGGGCATCTTTGAAAATGCGCATATCTTCTTTCCAGATCTCTTTTTCCCACTGGTTCGGGTTATAATCTCCGCCGTATAAAATCCTCTTAAATGGTCGTTTCATAAGCTTCTTCCTTTCTCATTGATATTTTCCTATTACTATAATAGCAGTTAATAAAAGGACCGGCAATTAAAAGCCGATCCTTTTGTATTTTTATTCTTATGATATGAAATGCAATAATTATGCAAGTTTTTCTCCAGTAAGCATCTCATATGCCTGCAGATATTTTTCAATTGTTTTGTCCACTATTTCCTGTGGAAGTGTCCAGTTGTTATCTGGATTAGCTGTAAGCCAGTCACGTGCAAACTGTTTGTCAAAAGACGGCTGTCCGTGTCCCGGTTCATATCCGTCCGCCGGCCAGAATCTTGAACTGTCCGGTGTCAGCATCTCATCACCGATCACCATATTGCCTTCTTCATCAAGACCAAATTCAAATTTGGTATCTGCAATGATAATTCCTTTGCTGAGTGCATATTCTGCACATTTTTTGTAAAGAGCAATGGTGTTATCACGAAGCTTTTCAGCTAATTCTTTTCCTCTTCCCGGAAAATATTTTTCCAGGTGATCTACACTCTGTTCATAAGAGATATTTTCATCATGATCACCGATCTCAGCTTTTGTAGATGGTGTGTAAATCGGTTCAGGAAGTTTGTCTGATTCCTGTAATCCTTCCGGAAGTTTGATTCCGCATACAGTTCCATTCTCTTTGTAGCTCTTCCAGCCACTTCCTGTGATATAGCCACGAACGATACATTCGATCGGAAGCATGTTCAGCTTCTTGCACATCATGGATTTGCCTTCGTATTTCTCCTGCTGGAAGAATTCCGGCATATCCTTTGTATCTACAGAAATCATATGGTTCGGAAGAATATCTTCTGTCATATCGAACCAGAATTTTGACATCTGTGTCAGAACAGTACCTTTCTTAGTTACTTCATTATTCAGAATCACGTCAAAGCAGCTGATACGGTCTGTTGCAACCATGATCAGGCTGTCTCCATTGTCATAAATCTCACGTACTTTACCTTCTTTGATCGGTTTTAATTCCTGCATGTTCTTACACCTCATTGATTCATTTTCTTAATAAATAAACGGAGTTTTCTTAACTCTCAATAACCGTAACACCTAACATAATGAGTGTCAAGAAAAATAGGCTTTCTTGCTTATTAGCATTTTTTATTAGCATTTATTACTTTAAAAACTGCCGGTGTTTTCTACATACTTTTTCTTATACACATTAGACAAAAAATGGTTTTTCATTTTATGCACATTGCCTCGGTCATGTTTTTAAATCCACATTGGCATATCCGTATCCTTTTTCAGGATTTCTCAACTCTTCTATTGACTTTTGCATTTCGATGATTATACTTTATTATGATAAATCAATATCAATAATACATATTTAATATATTGTTCATGTATTATTGGTATAGCAAAAGGAAGTGAAATTTATGCAGCAAGGCATAATAGAAAAAAATCATATGGACATTCTATGGCATGATTATGCACTGAATAAAGAAGATACCATTCCTATCACAAAGGCCGGGCTAATTGAAAAAGCCTCCGTTGTCGGTAGATGTGGCATGATGCTTCTTTCCTGTGGAACCGGAGCATGGCGTGTTCGAAGCTCCATGAATACCCTTTCCAGAGAACTGGGAATCACCTGTACCGCCGACATCGGCCTGATGTCCATTGAATACACCTGTTTTGACGGTGAAAACTGTTTTTCACAGTCGCTGTGTCTGACCAATACCGGTGTTAATACTTCGAAATTGAACCGACTGGAAAACTTCATCAACGATTTCCCAACAAAGGAAAAATATCTTTCCGGTGAACAGATTCATTCTTATCTGGATGAGATTGAACGGATCCATGGCCTTTACTCTCCAGTTGCACTCGGATTTGCCGCAGCATTTGCCTGTGGGGCATTTACCTTTCTCCTTGGTGGCGGACCGGTAGAAATGCTTCTTGCTTTTTTCGGTGCCGGTATCGGCAACTTTGTAAGATGTAAACTGACTAAGCATCATTTCACATTATTCTTAGGCATTACTGCCTCTGTTGCTGCTGCCTGCCTTATCTATGCTACACTTTTAAAAGCAACTGAACTGTTGTTCGGCATTTCTCTTGCTCATGAAGCTGGATATATATGCTCTATGCTTTTCATCATTCCCGGTTTTCCATTTATCACCAGCGGAATCGACCTTGCAAAACTGGATATGCGATCCGGCCTGGAACGACTTGCTTACGCAATGATCATCATTCTTGTCGCAACCTTGACCGCCTGGATCATGGCACTTATCCTTCATTTAAAGCCAAGTGATTTCCCACCTCTTTCTCTCACACTCTGGCAACATATACTATTCCGGCTTCTCGCCAGCTTCTGCGGGGTGTTCGGCTTTTCTGTTATGTTCAACAGTCCTAAAGAACTCTCTGCCACAGCCGGTATCATTGGAGCAATTGCCAATACACTCCGTCTTGAACTGGTAGACTTGGCCTCCCTGCCTCCTGCAGCCGCAGCTTTTATCGGTGCCCTGACTGCCGGAATTCTGGCCTCTGTATTAAAAAGCAAAATCGGTTACCCGAGAATTTCTCTGACTGTACCTTCTATTGTCATCATGGTACCGGGACTTTATCTTTACCGGGCAATCTATAATCTTGGAGTGATGTCTCTGCAAACCTCTGCATCCTGGTTTGCAGCTGCAATACTTATCATTCTTGCCTTGCCTCTTGGACTTATCTTTGCAAGAATTCTGACGGACAAGACATTCCGTTATTGCACGTAAAAAAGAATTTTAAATAAAAAGATGCATCTGATCTTTTTTCAACCAGATGCATCTTTTTATTTACCATATACAATTTGATCCGCTTTTTCTATATGCCTTTCCAGTCTGTCAGAAAAGTGTTCCAGCGGAAGGAAAACCCCCATTTCATCAAATCTTTTTCCTTCTTCCTGCAAGAAATCCTGTCCGTAATATACCACAGAATTTGGCAGTTCCTTTTGAAGTTCCATCATAATATCCCACACAGCTGCATAAGCTTCAGCCTCCGTCTTTTTTTCTTTTACGGTATCCGGAAGTTCATAGATCAGAAGTACTCCGTCATGCTCTCCCATCTTATATTCCTGTGTTTCCATTGTTTCTGAATCATAACAATGCCTTTTCTTATATCCATGTGCCAGATACATTTTTACTTTATCACGCTTCTGATAAACTTTTCGAAATTTTTCATATTCTTTTTCCTTTACATGAATCGGAAGATTTTCCAGAAGCTTTCCCTCTTCATCTGTCAAAAAATTAGGATTTGTCTGTCCATCCGCATTAAATTTAAACGGTATCAGAAAAGCATTTCTTAAAAGATCGAACATACTGTTTTGGCACACAGCCATGAGAAATGCAGTCAAATCTTTATTTTCATATGCATCGAATAATGCAGCGGTGAACTGCTTTGCGGGAAGATTCTCTGTCACAAACTCATCTCCGGAATCAATGGCATCATAAAAAGTTCTTTTCAGTCGCCTGCATGCCTCCGGGTTTGCAAGAATCTTGTCAAATAACATCTCGGCTTTTTCTTCTCTTGGAAAAATGGTTGCCATATCTATCCTTCCTTTACTATAAATCATACGATTATTTTTTATCCGACTATATTATAGGGTTATCCTGGTTATTAGTAAATTACATAATTCATATTGTGATCATATCAATATGACATAAATCCAATTTGCATTTTTTTAAGAATAATGCCTGATTTCTTTCTTGAATCCATGCTCCTCTTTACATTTTCTATACACATGTTAAAATAATTTCATCAAATATTTTGAGCTACTGTGCAGAAAGGAATTTATCTATGTCAGATTATTATATTTCTCAAATCTATCCTTCTGACAAGCGAGCCAACGATGAAGTGGACGCGCTCCTTATCTCAGAAGGGATCCGCAGAGATGCTAACCTGGATTACACCTGCGGCATGTATGACGATGAGATGCACATTATCGCAACAGGAAGCTGTTTTGGCAACACCTTACGATGTTTTGCCGTAAGCCATGAACATCAGGGAGAAGGACTGATGAATTCCATCGTCTCTCATCTGATTGAATTTCAGTTTTCAAAAGGGAATACACACCTTTTTCTTTACACCAAATGTAATTCTGCCAAGTTCTTCGGTGATCTTGGATTCTATGAAATTGCCCGGATCGATGGACAGATTGTCTTCATGGAAAACCGAAAAACCGGATTTCAGAATTATCTGCGTACTTTTGCAAAAGATGCACTTCCAGAAGGATTGACTGCTGAGACTCCCACCAGAAAGATTGCTGCTCTCGTCATGAACGCCAACCCGTTTACCCTCGGACACCAGTATCTTGTAGAAAAAGCGGCTGCTGAAAATGATCTGCTTCATCTCTTCATTGTCAGTGAAGATGCCAGCCTGGTTCCATTCAAGATCAGAAAACAACTCGTCATGAAAGGAACAGCACACTTGAAAAACATCTGTTATCACGACAGTGGTCCATATATTATCAGCAATGCTACTTTTCCAAGCTATTTCCAGAAAGATGAGAATGCAGTGATTGAAAGCCACGCCATGCTGGACCTGACGGTATTTACGCAGATTGCAAAGGTGCTCAGTATCACTCGCCGTTACGTAGGGGAAGAGCCTACTAGCCTGGTTACCGGAATCTATAACCGGATCATGTCTGAAAAATTACCGGAACAGGGCATCGAATGTATCGTTGTCCCAAGAAAGACCTGTGAGGATACACCGATCAGCGCTTCCAATGTACGTCTTGCCCTGCAAAATGGTGACTATGATACCCTTTCGAAGCTGGTACCGCAAACCACACTGGATTATTTCAAAAGTCCGGAAGCAATTCCTGTAATCGAACGGATCAGACAACAAGAAAATGTTATTCATTATTAGGAGGATCTGCTATGAAAGGACAGGAAGTAGTATTAACCGACATGCTCGCCTGCCGCGAGCGCCGCGTTAATATACAAAATGAATATATTCAAAGATATCATTGCCCAGTGATTTCATTCTGCATGAATATTCCGGGACCTATAAAGACGAATGAACAGATCAAAAAAGCATTCCTTTCCGGAAAGGAAGCACTTTTTGCTGTATTACAAAAAGAGAACATTCCGATTCTTACCCAAACTGAGTTTGATGAGAAGACTGGAAATGAAATTATTCTTACAGTCGACTATCCGGCAGATAGAATTAAAGAACTAACAACAGAAATCGAAGAAACCCATCCCTTCGGACGTCTTTTTGATATGGATGTGATTGGAACAGACGGAGAAAAACTCTCCCGCGGCGTCTACCGCAAATGTTTGATCTGCGGCTGTCAGGCACAGGAATGTGCCCGGTCACGAAAGCATACCGTCGCTGAAATGCAGGCAAAGATCGAAGAGATGCTCTCATAACAATATTGAGAAACGGGAGAATGCATTTTCAAACAGCATTCTCCCGTTTTTTAATTTCCATCACTATATTTCTGAAAATCTCTTTACCTGCTCCGGTTTCTCCGGATGTTCTCCTATCATCTTCTCCATCCAGACCATATGGTACCAACGCCCAAATTTATAACCACACTTCCGGAATTCTCCGATCAAACGGTATCCCAGATGTTCATGGAACTGCTTGCTGTTCTTTGTCAGATATTCATCGTCTTCTTCCGGATATCCAATGCATGCATATAGATTGATGATATTCTGTGCTTTCAGTGCAGTTTCAAGTGCCTGATAAAGCAGTTTTCCAACACCACCGTGCCTGCAACCCTTCTTTACATAAATCGTAGTTTCTGCCGACCAGTCATATGCAGCCCGTCCATAAAAAGCTCCTGCATATGCATAACCGATAATCTCGCTGTCTCTTACTGCCACCAGATACGGATATTTTTTCAGTGTGTGACGAATCCGTCCGGTAAACTCTTCCAGTGTCGGAACATCATATTCAAATGTAATTGCTGTGTCCGTTATATATGGTGCATAGATACTTAAAATTTCTGCTGCGTCCGCTTCGGTTGCCGGACGGATCTTGATTTCATTTGTATTCATTTTATGCTCCTGACTACTATATCCAATTCCTGTCAATTTCTTCTTTTAATTCACAGAACATTTTATAAAACTTCTGTTTTGCCTGCGTAATAATCCCCATTGCAATCTTTCGGTTATAAGAATGTATTACATTATTTCTTTCTTGTAATGCAGATAACCATAGTTCTTCATCCTTTATCATACCTGCTTTATATACTGTTTTGAGAATCATTTTCGGAGAATCTGTTGCTCCTTCTGCAAATCCATGTATCTCCAATATTTCTTTCATCATCTTCCATGACTGCTACACAATGTATATCATGTTTTTTTGCAAATGAAATAATTTCGTCTATAACTTCCGTTTTTATTCCTGTATTCGCAAAAGTCTGCATTTTTCCTTCCTCCCACTACCATAACTTTAATCAGAGAAATCATTATATTTATTCTCCTACTCTTCATACATTGATTTCTCCAGATATTATTCGACTGGTAATTCCGTTTAATCTATAAAAATTATCATACCATGAATCAAATTTCTATACAAGCAGGATTGTTTCTCTTGACACACCTTCGCTAACTGTATATACTGTATATATACAGTTATAACATTTTAAGCGAGGTGAAAACGTGAATATATTCATAGATAACAAAAGTGGTGCACCCATCTATGAACAGATTTTTACACAACTCAAATCGCAAATTATAAGTGGAACATTGCCATCTGACGAAGCTCTTCCTTCCATTCGAAGCCTTGCCAAAGATCTACGAATCAGTGTCGTAACAACCAAGCGGGCTTACGATGAACTGGAAAAAGAAGGTTTCATTTACACGATTGCAGCAAAGGGCTGTTTCGTTGCTCCACTTAATACGGATCTTTTGCGTGAAACAAATCTGAAAAAAATTGAAGACTACATGGAAAAAATAGTACATCTTGCAGCTTCCTGTAATCTAAGCGAACAGGAACTTACTGAGATGCTTCATTTCATGATGGAGGAATAGCTTATGACCACATTTGAAACAAATGCTTTAGAAATAAACGATTTGAATAAGAACTATCCTGGATTTTCCCTGAATCATCTAAATCTCACTCTTCCCAGTGGATGTATCTTAGGACTCATCGGTGAAAATAGTGCCGGAAAAACTACCACCATTAAACTAATTCTGGATATCATAAAAAAAGACAGCGGTTCGATTCGAATTCTGGGAAGAGACTGCACTTCTGCTACTACTATCTTGAAAGAAGAAATTGGCGTTGTATTAGATGAAGTTGGTTTTCAGGAATGCCTGACTCCTTTACAGATTGGACGCATTATGAAGGATATTTTCCACAACTGGGATCCTTCTCTATACGACCAATATCTCCAAAAATTTAACCTTCCAAATAAAAAAGAATTTGGTAAGTTTTCAAAAGGAATGAAGATGAAACTGGGAATTGCAGTTGCTCTCTCTCATCATCCTAAACTTCTGATCCTTGATGAAGCAACAAGCGGTCTTGATCCTGTAATGCGCGATGAAATCCTTGATATTTTCAATGATTTTACCAGAGATGAATCTCATGCAATTTTAATTTCTTCCCATATTGTAAGTGATCTGGAGAAAATTTGTGATTATGTTGCCTTTCTTCATAAAGGTAACCTTGTTCTTTTCGAAGAAAAAGATCGGCTTCTGGAAAAATACGGTATCATTCAATGTACAGAGGAACAGCTTCAGGAACTCAATCAATCTGCGGTCATCGGAGTCAAATACTCTTCTTACAATGTAGAAGCAGTAGTTCTTCGAGATCAGATTCCGGAAGGATTTAAGGTACATCCGATCAGTATAGAAGATTTGTTTATTTTTATGATAAAGGGGGTTCACTGAATATGAAAGGATTACTTCGTAAAGATCTTTATCTGATGATAAAATATTGTCGTTTATTTTTTATTCTGATTATTGTATTTTCCTTTGCCGGAGCATGGAATAACAATCTGTTTTTTGCATTATATCCTATTACAATTTCCAGTATTATCCCGGTAAACCTGCTTTCTTACGATGAAAAATCAAATTGGAGTCTCTATGCCTGTACCTTTCCCTGTAGCCGGAAAGAAATTGTATCCTCCAAATATATTTTAACAGTATGTACCCTTACACTTTCTGCCATCATTGTTGAAGTAGTGCAAACAATCAACATGATTATAAGACACAACTTTCATATTTCCGGTCTTCTTACTATTTTTACAATTATCTTTATAACCGGATTACTGCCACCTGCCTTTATGTTTCCGTTTACCTTCAAACTAGGTGCTGAGAAAGGTCGGTTTGCTTATTATATTGGATTTATTTTATTTTTCGCATTGCTTGGTTCGTTGCAATCTGTCATAAAAAATTTGCCTCTCGGACTTGCACATTTCCCTTTCCGAAGTGACTATATTTTGATTCTTTTTTTCATAGGTTTATTACTGTATATAATTTCCTGGATTCTATCCATAAAATTCTATCAGAACAGGGAATTCTAACATCATTATAGAAAGAAACAGCGGCTTACTTCCTTTTTTGTAAACCACTGTTTCTTTTTTTATTTCATGATTTTTTCCATTCTCTCTTTGATAATGTCTGCAATTTCCCATCCTGCATAACTTTCGCAGATACAATCTCTTGAAATCACACCGCCGGCTTTATCTATATGGCCACCACCGCTTCCGATTCCATCGCAGAGCTTTTCTGCCACTTCATTTGCAAGATACTCCCGATCCGCGCTTCTTATTGAAACCTGATATCCAGTGTCAATATCCGTATATGCAATGCTAACTTTGGCAACATCAACCTTTATCGCCATATCACCAATGATTCCAAGCACTGATTGCTCACAATGCATTGCACTGATCAAAAGATATTGCTTCTCTTTATCAAAATATGCATGGTACAAAGCTTCTCCTGCAATCATGAGGTCCTCCAGACTCATGGATGATTTTTTTAACCGTTCCAGCTCCGGATAATCTTTGCTTAACTCATCGCGCATCGCAATGTCATGCTTCTTGTACAAATCTACATAGGAAGAAGTATCTGTATACAATCCATATAAAAATGCAATACTTAACTTTTCATTCGCCTTTACATCATATCCTTCTTCTTTCAAAAGTTCCCAGACAATTGTAGAACAGCTTTGATAAGAATAGTCAATAAAAGCATTTTCTGTTTTTTTCATGGAAGGCATATGATGATCAATCATTGCTATATTATCCGCTTCAAAACGATATACATTTCCTCTTCCATATTGCCCATCAACCAGCAGTAGAAGATCTGTCTTTGGTAACTCTTTTACGTATTCTACCGGAATCTCACAGATATCAATCATGTACAAAAGATCTTTTTTTTGGATTTCATAATCTCCACTGTAAATAATTGACACATTGATATCCTGTAGTTTTAAATATGTATACACCCCATATGCCGCAGCCAGTGCATCTGCATCTGGACTGTTATGACATTGAATACATATATTTTTGTACTTTAATAGCTGATTTAAAAAACCCATTTGCTCATGCCTCTTAAATTACTCTCATTCTTTCAGCATATTACCACATTTTTCCTTAAAGGTAAATAATTTCCTATGTAATATATGTAATAAAAAAACTGCAAACCCTAACGGTCTACAGCTCCCTTACTTTTTTCATGTACCTTCAAAACCACATACAAATTTAAATCTTTACTCCATCCATTCTTCCTTACCCTGTCCTACCTTCTTGGTTATGCCCTCGACCGATTAGTAACAGTCAGCTCCATGCATTACTGCACTTCCACCTCTGCCCTATCTACCTTGTCGTCTTCAAGGGGTCTTACAACTTGCGTTGGGATATCTCATCTTGAGGGGGGCTTCACGCTTAGATGCCTTCAGCGTTTATCCCTTCCGGGCTTGGCTACCCGGCTATAGACTTGGCAGTCTAACCGGTGCACCAGCGGCCCGTCCATCCCGGTCCTCTCGTACTAAGGACAGCTCCTCTCAGATATCCTACGCCCACGCCGGATAGGGACCGAACTGTCTCACGACGTTCTGAACCCAGCTCGCGTACCGCTTT